>JAEEGL012148634.1_pt1 | contig 24748 bp, 27 predicted proteins | sample 9134231 | NCBI WGS metagenome assembly JAEEGL01 (sample SAMN16246548, study PRJNA631951) | gut metagenome | biome: gut microbiome; feature: rumen; material: fiber-attached | host: Bos | place: Iran: Karaj | collected 2018-10
CGGTGAAGGGACTTCTGGAAAAGGACTTTGTAACCAATGAAAGGGGTGTTTATTCTGTTTATGACCTTTTTTTGGGATACTGGATACAAAGGGAATTCTGATAAAATAATAAACTTAATAAACAGTTATTTAGAATAAATTATGCCTACAGCAATAGAATTCAACAATATAAGCAAGCAGTACCGCTTGGGATTAGTATCAACACGGACCCTAAGCCACGACTTGAACCGTTGGTGGCAGACGGCCGTTTTGCATAAGGAAGATCCATATCTGAAAATCGGTTCGGTGAACGACCGCACTTCCAAGGCAGACAGCGAATATGTCTGGGCCTTGAAGGACATTGACTTCAAGGTTGAACAGGGCGATGTGGTTGGTATCATCGGCAAGAATGGTGCGGGCAAGAGCACCTTGCTGAAGCTGCTTTCTCGTGTCACAGGTCCTACAACTGGAACAATCAGAGCGCGAGGTCGTATTGGTTCCTTATTGGAAGTGGGCACTGGTTTCCATTCCGAAATGACTGGTCGTGAGAACATCTTTATGAATGGTGCAATCCTTGGTATGACCAAGCAGGAAATTGCCAAAAAGCTCGATGAGATTGTAGATTTCTCGGGATGTGAGCGATATATTGACACACCTGTAAAACGCTACTCAAGCGGTATGATGGTGCGTTTGGGCTTTGCTGTGGCCGCTCATTTGGATCCAGAGATTTTGGTAGTGGATGAGGTACTTGCCGTGGGTGATGCTGAGTTCCAAAAGAAGGCTATTGGAAAGATGCAGGATGTGAGCAAAGGCGAGGGTAGAACTGTTCTGTTTGTAAGTCATAATATGACAAGCATAAAAGCACTTTGTAAACGTGGAGTCATCTTAAAGAATGGAATGCTTATAGATGATGGGCCTGTGGATACTGTTGTAACACATTATCTGAAAGGTGACAGTGACATTGAAAATTATAAGATTTGGGATGTTCCTGAGGTCAAAAGGCAAGGGTTTGAACTTATGGAAATTGGTATCAGAAAGAAAAATTCGGATTATAATGATGTGATGCGTATGGATCAGGAATTGGAACTGGTTATGCGTTATCGTTTGAACCATGCCATTGACAATTTTTGGATTACCCTTCATATGAAAAATGAACAGGGGAATAAGATTTTCTCTTTCAGTGGTGGTGGCCGTTGTTATGACAAACATCATGAAGCTGGTGAATATCTGCAGACTTGTACCGTCCCTGCCAATTTTTTGAACTGGGGCAACTACGCTATTGATTTCATGGCATTCCAGCAGGTGAACAATATCGAGTGTCTGGCGGATGAACATGATATTGTTTCTTTTACTGTCGCCAACCGGCAGGTTGCCATAGGCGGTTATATGGGTAAGGAACCTGGTGATGTGACCCCGAAGTTTGACTTTGTTGAAGAAAAAATCAAATGATAGGAAATCAAATCACAGTCACCTCACCTTTGCTTCCAGATATTAACGAGTTCAACGAACTTCTTAAGGAAATCTGGAACAGCAAGTGGGTTACCAACAATGGTGGTTTTCATAGAAAGCTGGAGCAGGCTTTGTGTGAGTACCTGAAGGTGCCATATATCAGCCTGTTCACTAATGGGACATTGCCTCTTCTCACTGCTTTGCAGGCTCTCCATATCAGTGGAGAAGTGATTACTACGCCTTATAGTTTTGTCGCAACAACTCATTCCATCTGGTGGAACGGCTGCAAGCCAGTGTTTGTGGATATTGAGGAATCCACTTGTGGCATCAATCCCGACAAGATTGAGTCAGCCATCACTCCGAAGACAACAGCTATCATGCCTGTGCATTGCTACGGCAAGCCCTGCAACATGGAACGCATCCAAGCCATAGCCGACAAGTATGGTTTGAAGGTGATTTATGATGCAGCCCATGCCTTTGGTGTGGAGGTGAATGGCCAATCGGTTTTATGTCAAGGCGATATGGCGACTTTGAGTTTCCATGCCACCAAAGTTTACAATACTCTTGAAGGCGGTGCCTTGGTGGTGCATGATGAGGAGACCAAGCAACGGATTGATTATTTGAAAAATTTCGGTTTTGCTGGTGAAACGGAGGTTGTTGCCCCTGGTATCAACAGTAAGATGGATGAAGTTCGTGCAGCATACGGTCTTCTGAACCTCAGGCAAGTGGATGAGGCGATTGAGAAACGTCATCAAGTTGCCATCAAATATCGTGAGGCTTTGAGAAATGTAAAAGGTATCCGTTTCTTTGACGACATGCCTGGTGTGAGGCATAATTATAGTTATTTTCCTATCTTTGTGAATGCGGAAGAATATGGCATGACGCGAGACGAACTCTATAACAGGATGAGGGAACAAGGCGTGTTTGGCAGAAGGTATTTTTATCCTCTTATCAGCACATTCAGTACATATAAAGGCTTGCCTTCTTCGGCACCGGAAAACCTTCCCGTGGCGACAAGAATTGCCAATGAGGTGATTTGTCTTCCGATGCATCATGGATTGGAAGAGGGTGATGTGGAAAGGGTGCTTTGCTGTATTATAAAGTCGTAAAGTGATGAAAATAACAGTTGCCGTCCCCTGTTATAATTTGGAGGAGAGGATTGCCACATGCCTTGAATCTGTCATTTCCCAAGATTTCCAGGAGATGGAAATTCTGGTCATAGATGACCATAGTACAGACCGTAGTGTTGAGATTGTCCGTGATATAATGGTGAAACACCCTGAAAGGGAGTTCCATTTCGTTGTCAATGAAACTAATTTGGGAATTAATCATGTCCGCAACATGGCCATTGATAAGGCCAAAGGGGAGGCACTTTTTTTCGTTGACGGCGATGACACGATAGAACCTGGCACACTATCCTTGTTCCACCAAAGGATGGTGGAAACTAATGTGGAGGTTGTTTGCGGTTCATTCAGAAAAAAGGATTTTGATGGAACCACTATTATTAAAAAACAATTTACCGAAGATACCATTAAAGGTGAATTCGCATATGCCTCCTATATTGAAAAATACGTTAGAGGTTATTTTAGGATTGCGGTTTGGAACAATTTGTATCGACTGGATTTTTTAAGATCACATGCAGTTTCTTGTGACACTAATTATAGGAGTTATGAAGATAGTATGTTCACCTTTAGAGTTGTTCAAAATGTCCAAAGCATCAGCTTTATTCAAGATGTCACTTACAATTATTGGCAATATCGGAAATCCATTATTCATCAAAGGAATGATACGGAATTTGTCAGGACATATCAATTGATTGTAGCATCTGCTTTTGAATCCATAAATGATTTTTCACAATCTAAAAATATATTTCACATTCCTCGTGGAATAAGATTTGTATTTAGTCGTATCTGTTTGACCGGAGGTTTGTTGAAATATGCCATTGAGTCTGATGTGAGCAAGAATGAAAAGAAAGAGGTTTTAAAATGGTTGAAATGGATTTATCGTAGAAATGATATTAATTTGGACTATATCGTGGGTCCATACAATAAAATTTCGTATCTGATTCTGGTATCACCATTCCCATTTTCTTTATTTAGATTTTATTTCAAACATTTGAAAACTATTGCAAAAATAGTTAATTATATTACCGCAAAAAAAGTGAGTATTTGATTAGCGGTAAGGATGAGATAGGATATCTGCAATTATTGATAACAATGAAACAAAAGAGGCTCATGTTGCTTGGTGGTATCCGTTACCTATTGCCTGTAATCAAGGCGGCGCATGAATTGGGTTGTTATGTGATTACAGCAGATTATCTGCCTGATAACATTGCTCATAAATACAGTGACGAATATGTTAATGTGAGCATCATTGATAAGGAAGCGGTTTTGAAAGTGGCGAGAGAAAAGACAATTGATGGCATCATGTCGTTTGGCGTAGATCCAGGTGTGGTGACGGCAGCGTATGTGGCAGAGATGATTGGATTACCTTTCCAATGTTCCTATGAATCAGCTTGTATTCTTCAAAACAAATCCCGTTTTCGTCAGTTTCTGTTTGAAAATGGTTTCAATTGTCCAAAATCAAAAGGATATGATAGTGCTGAAGATGCAATCAATGATACTAGAGGTTTCAGATATCCATTGATTGTCAAACCAACTGATTCGGCTGGTAGTAAGGGTGTAAGGAAAGTGAATGATGAATCCGAATTGGAGGAAGCTGTCAAATACGCTTTTGAGAATTCGATTGCAAAAACAATCATTATTGAGGAGTTTTTGGATGTGGTTGGCTGCCAATCGAGCACAGATATGTTCACAATAGATGGAAGACTTGTTTTCCCAGTTTTTTCCGACCAATTGTTTGATGCAAATGCGACCAATCCATACGTTCCTACAGTTGAGATTTGGCCTTCGACTATGCCATTGTCATACCAAGCGGATTTGGCAGCCCAATTAAATCGTCTTTTTGGATTGTTGAATTGCAAAAACGGATTGTATAATATTGAATGCAGGGTTTGTTCGAACGGAAAGGCTTATCTGATGGAAGTTTCTCCTCGCGGAGGAGGAAACCATATTGCTTTATTGCAAGACTTGGCCTATGGCACTAGTTTGATAGAGAACGACATCAGAGCGACTTTAGGCATGGCGTTGAATATGAGTACACCTCATGAAATTAGCGGAGTATGGTGTACTTATTCGATACATCCTCCTAAAGGTCAGCATGGTTTTTTGAAATCAATCGTGTTTGATGAAAAAGTTAAAAACGACCACTTGAGGTTCTTGGATTTGGCAATAAAGCCAAACGATGAAATCAAGCCTTTTACAGGGGCGAATGTGGGCTTGGGCGATGTGATATTACAATTTGCGAGTAAAGAAGAACTAGAGGATGCACTAAACCATCAGTTTGAATGGATTGGGGTTATGATAAAGTGATGGAAGCAATTGGAGGTTATTTTGAGTTGGAATTGCAAAAGAGGGTGCATTACCATAAGGATGCCATCCGATTGAATACGGCATGCAACTGCTTTGGGTATGTGCTTCGTACAAGAGGCTATGCCAAGGTGTATATTCCATATTACACCTGTAAAGTCATGCTGGAGCCAATTAAAAAGATGCATGTCGATTACGAGTTTTATCATATCAATGAAAAGTTGGAGCCGACAAGTCTTCCAATATTAAATGCTAATGAGGCTTTTTTGTATACCAACTATTTCGGGTTGAAACAGGATTGCGTGAAAAGATTGGCTTTAGAGTATGGCAAACAACTGATTGTGGACGATGCACAGGCTTTTTATGCAGAACCTTTAGAGGGAATTGACACATTTTATTCTGCAAGAAAGTTCTTCGGTGTATCGGATGGCGCTTATCTTTATACGGACAAGCCTCTGCAACAAGAGTTTGATCAGGATAACTCATGTGAAAGGATGTCTCATCTTTTGAAAAGAATCGATTTGGGTGCCGAGGCAGGATATCTGGATTATAGAAGAAATGAGGATTCGCTTTGCGGTCAGGAAATCAAGAAAATGTCGAAATTGACAGAAACGATTTTGAGTGGGATTGATTATGAAGCAGCAATAAACAAAAGAAGAGAAAATTATCAAAGATTGGATGATGCATTAAAAGATACAAATAGAATACATTTGGATATGGATAAGGATTGTGTTCCTATGGTGTATCCATATCTGGCGAATGATATTTCTTTGAAACAAAAAATGATTGACAAAAAAGTTTTTGTGGCAACTTATTGGCCAAATGTGAAGGAATGGGCAGAAGATGGTATGCTGGAGATAGTTTTGATGGAAAAGTTGTTGCCAATTCCCTGTGACCAAAGATATGGTATGAAAGATATGAACAAAATAATTGAAATCATAAATTAAGATAATGGAACCAACAGTATCATTTAGAGATTTTGAAGAGAGAGATATCGACTTCATCTATAAGTGTAAGAATGATGAAAAACTGAATAGTATGATAGTCGGCAATTGGCATCCTTTCTCTTTTGAAGAGGCTGTCAAGTGGGTACATGGTTGTATGGGCGAACATGAAACCTATAAGTTTTGGGCAATTGCGACCAATGATGATGAAAAACGTATTGTGGGCTGGGTTAGTTTATCTGAGATAGATAAAGCAAACCGAAGTGCATGTTTTTATGGATTAGTTATCGGAGACGAGGAATATCATGATGGTTTTGCGTGGATTGAATCTTATTTGTTCATTTATGAGTATGCCTTTGAACGTTTGGGGTTAAATAGAGTCTATGGAACTCGTCTTATGGAACATAAACAGACAAAGGCTATGGGTCTTATTATGTTTTCAAAACGTGAAGGGGTGCTACGCCAAGCAGTGTATAAAAATGGTCAATATCATGATTTATCAATAGGCTCTTTGTTAAGCAGTGAGTATTTTGAGCATAAGAATAATGGTGATTATGAAATCTCTGCTATTATTAGGCGTATAAAGAAAGCAAGAAAGGAGATGAAAAACAATGAATAGTCCGTTTTCACTTGAGGGCAAGACTATATTGGTTACAGGCTCGTCATCTAATATTGGTAGAAAGATAGCTATCCGTTGTTCCGAGATGGGCGCAAAAGTTATCGTTTCAGCACGCGATGAGGAGCGCATGAAAGCGACCGTGGCTGACATGATGGGTGATGGTCACTGCTATTACTCAGTTGATTTATCAAACGCTGAATCTATAGCAGTTTTGGCAGATGCTTTGCCTGTGCTTGACGGTATGGTACTTTGTGCTGCGCAGTTCGACTCTACACCAGTGAAAAACATCAAAAGAGAACTTGTTCATTCAATGTTTGAAACGAACACTTTTGCAAATTTTGATTTGGTGCAGAAAATGTTGAGAATGAAAAAAATATCCAAGGGTGGGTCGATAGTTTTTATATCTTCAGTTGCTTCAATTCGACCTTATAAGGGCAACTCCTTGTATTCTGCTACAAAAGGAGCAATCAATTCATTCTCAAAAGTGCTAGCCACCGAGTTAGGCGCAAAAAAAATACGGGTCAACTGCATTCATCCTGGTATAGTTTGCCGAGATGAAGGTGTCCGTGAAGGAGCGTTGACGGTTGAACAACAAAGAGAAGAAATGGCTAAATTTCCATTGGGAATGGGTGAAACAGATGATATAGCATACGCTGTCGTTTATCTGCTATCAAATGTGTCAAAATGGATTACAGGTATTGATTTGATTGTGGATGGTGGACAATCGTTGATTTAACAATAAACACCATATGAAAGCATTTATATTTCCTGGTCAAGGCTGCCAGAAAGAAGGTATGGGCAGAGATCTTTACGCCAAGTTTCCTAAAGCCAAAGAACTATTCGAACGTGCCAACGATTTCCTTGGTTACAAAATTACCGACGTGATGTTCCATGGCACGGAAGATGAGCTGATGGAAACTAAGAATACGCAACCATCAGTGTTTGTTTATGAAACCATCCTCGCCCTTTGTCAGAATGACATAAAGCCCGATTGTGTGGCGGGTCACTCCTTGGGTGAGTTTGCCGCATTGGTGATAGCTGGTTCGATAACCTTTGAAGAAGGGTTGAATCTGGTGCTAAATCGTGCGTTGATAGGGCAAAAGGCTTCGAACGAGGCTTCAGTGAAAACGGGCATGGGCGCAGTGATTGGGTTGCCAGATGAATATGTGGAGAAACGCATTAAGGAAATATGGGAAGAGACTGGGGAACCTCTCTATTTTGCTAACTATAATGGACCGGGACAAGTTGTTATCAGCGGTAGTCGTAAGTCGGTACGTGTGGCTTGCAAGGCATTTATGAAGGAGGGAGCCAAGAAGGCTGTGCCTTTGGCAATAGGAGGGTCGTTTCATACTCCGTTTATGGATGAGGCACGAGAGAAATTGGGGGCCATTATCAAGGAGGTGAACTTTAAACCGGCATCAATTCCTATATATCAGTGTGTAGATGCTCTGCCACATACAGATCCTGAAGAAATACGTGCCAATTTGATTCAGCATATCACCCATCCTGTATTGTGGACAGCATTGACCCACAATATGGCTAAGGATGGTGTTACTGAATTTTATGAGGTCGGAACTGATGACACATTAGAAAAGATAGTTCATCGGATGTATCCGAATCTACATCAGCAGTCGCTGCTCGATGTGCCGACTTATGCTGGTAAGATTCAGAATTTCAAGATAGTTAAAGAAGTTGACCAATAGTAATTCACTTTTTGTTTCACTACAATATTTAAAGCAATGACATTAGATGAATTTGTAAAGGCATTCGCTGCCGAGTTTGACGACACCCCGGAAGAAACCTTCAAGGCTGACACTCGTTACAAGGAATTGGATGAGTGGGGCTCACTTGTGGCATTATCAATCATCTCAATGGTTGACGATGAGATGGACAAGCGCGTGACAGGTGCTGATCTGCGCAACTGTTCTACCATTGAAGAGTTATTCAACCTCGTTGAGTCGAAGTGAGCTAACATTTGTGAAGCGTTTGCAATATTGCAGACGCTTCACATAAAATTGTTCCGTCATGGCGTCAATTAGTGTGAAGAATATTTCTATTAAAGGGATGGCTGGGTGTGTGCCTGCTCGTGTGGAGGAAAACAAAGACTATCCAGGCATTACTCAGGAAGAAATTCAGAAATATATTAATGCAACTGGAGTGGTGCGTCGTCATTGCGCCATTCATGACGGGAGTATCTGCACTTCTGACTTATGCCAGAAAGCAGCTGAAAAGCTCATAGCCGAGCTGGGGTGGGACAAAAACGAGATTGACCTCTTGGTTTTTGTTTCCCATACTACCGATTATAAGTTGCCCGCTACGGGTATCGTGCTACAAGACAAGATGAGTATTCCTACTTCGTGTCTTGCATTTGACATCACTTTGGGCTGTTCGGGCTTTTTGGTTGGACTTGGTGTGATGGGTAACTTGATGGCTTCTGGGTCATTCCGCAAAGGTTTGTTGATGGTGGGCAATACCCAGTCAGAATATGCAAGCCCCGAAGATCGAAGTATGACCCTGTTGCTTGGAGACGCAGGCACCGTGACAGCTATCGAGTATAATCCCAACTCAAAAGATGAGGTCAATATTACCTATATGTCTGATGGTTCAGGACGCGAATTTGTTGTTCTGCCGGATGGAGGATCACGTAATCCTGTGAATGAAAAGTCATTCGTTATGGAAGACTGCGGCAATGGCATCCGTCGTACACGTCTCCACGAGAAGATGATTGGCGACGAGGTGTTTTCCTATGGCACTTACTTTATTCCTAAGGTGTACGAAGAGATGCGAGTCAAGTTCAACATTGAGCCTGAAGAAGTGGATTACTTGTTGCTGCATCAGGCCAACAAGTTCCTGTGCGAGAAACTGCGCAAAAAGCTGAAGTTCCCGCCAGAGAAAGTACCTTACAACATCCAAGAATTTGGCAATACCAGTGGTGCTACTATCCCGTTGCTGATGGTCACCGAGTTGCAGCAAGAGCTTCACGACCGTGAGCTGAATATGCTTGCTGCTACTATTGGCGTGGGCTTCTCACTTGGCGTAGCTCAAATAAAGACTCATGGCGGTATTGTGGTTCCAGATTTAATGTATCTGTAATTATGAACAATCCATTCTCCCTGGAAGGGAAAACCATATTAGTCACAGGTGCTTCTTCAGGTATCGGGCGTGGTGTTTGCATAGATTGCTCAAAGATGGGTGCCAAGATTCACTTGATGGCCCGAAATGAGGAACGCTTGAACATAACACTTTCCGAGATGGAAGGCGAAGGCCATGTGATTCACCAGGCCGACTTGTGCAGCACGGACGATATCAACACATTGGTTGATTCATTGCCTGTTATCGATGGCGTGGTGCTTTGTGCTGGTATTATCAAGACCATGCCTGTGAAGAATATCAGCGAAGAGGCCATGAAGGAAATATTCAATGCCAACATCATGGGCGACATCAAGATTTGCAGTCGTCTGCTAAAGAAAAAGAAACTCAATCATGGCGGATCGGTTGTGTTTATCTCCTCGGTGTCCACATTCAATGTCAAGGTGGGCAATTCACTCTACTCGGCTACCAAAGGTGCGGTCAATTCCTTCGCCAAGGCGATGGCACTAGAGGTGTCGAAACAGAACATTCGCGTGAATTGTATCCAACCCGGTTTTGTGCCCTCAAGTATCTTGAGCAGTGGCGCCATCGAAAAGGACGAGTTTCTGAAATTCTATGCCGAGCGTCATCCGCTGGGCTTTGGAACTCCATCCGATATTGCCAATGGTTGTATTTATCTTCTCTCCGACGCATCGCGTTGGGTGACGGGAAGCATCTTTACCATCGATGGAGGATATACTCTGCAATAACATTAAAGTCTTGCGGTTCGACAACGTCCCAGTTCCGTCGAACACCTACCTGCTCGTCAACAAGGAAGACAAACGCTGTATTGTCATCGACCCTGGTACAAAGGAACAGGCCAATGTGAGAGATTATATCCAATCGAATGGCTTTACACTCGACTATATCATCCTCACCCATGAGCATTTTGATCATTGCTGGGGCGTTAATTATCTGTTGGAATCATTCCCCGCAAAAGTGATTTCCACAAGGCTCTGTGCTATATGGGTACAAACGCCGATGAACTACTTCAACCAGCTCTATTACAATTCTGATGAAAAGTATCATATAAAGCAGGTGGACGTAATAGTTGAAGATATTAACCGGGAACTGGTGTGGGGTGAAGTGCCCATGGTATTTATCAACACTCCTGGACATACCAATAAAGGGATGTGTATTGACATAGGAGATTGTTTGTTTACTGGAGATACAATATTGTATCGAACAAAGCCGTTCTTGAAAACAAGATATGGGGCTTCCAAATCAGATTTAAAGAAAAGCATAGAAGACATCTATCATACTTATTCGGGCGATACGAAAGTTTTTCCTGGACATGGTAAGCCTTTCCTTTTGAAAGATACAGAAGAATTTTATCATCAATATTTTAACGACAAGTAAGATGAAATGTGTAATCAATAACATAGATATCAAGTGCATAGCCACCTATTTGCCGGAAGGTGTTTTGGAAATGTCGTTATTAAAGGAACGCTTTGGCGAAAAGGCGGTGGACGACACCATCAAGGGCAGTGGTATTGAGCGATTGCATGTGGCAGCTCAGCATGAAACCACAGCAGATCTTTGCGAACGGGCAGCCAACAATCTTTTTGAGGCTACTAAAATAGACAGAAGCGGAATTGACGGTGTGGTTTTTGTGTCACAGACCATGGACTACTTTAACCCCGCCACTTCTTGTGTGTTACAGGGCAAATTGGGTTTACCTGAGGATTGCGTTTGCTTTGATATCTCATACGGTTGCAGCGGCTATATATACGGTATGTTTCAGGCCGCTGTCTTGATCAGTTCTGGTGCTTGTAAAAATGTGCTTGTGTTGGCAGGCGACACCAACTCAAAAATGGTGGATAAAAACAAACATTCTTCACTAATGGTTTTTGGTGATGCAGGTTCGGCCACCCTTGTCAGTAAAGGCGAAAGCCGCCTGGGTTTTCATATCGCCTCTGACGGTTATAACTACCAGACTGTACTTAATGATCGTATGGGATTCAGGAAGCATCCTGAGAATACTAGACCTAACTATCAGCCAGACCCAGCTATGAGTGGCGACGATGTGTTTAGCTTTATCATCAATGTTGGACCTAAAACAATCAAGACTGTCATCGAACTGATGGGATGGGACAAAGATGATGTGGATTTCTATGGTTTGCATCAAGCCACAAAAATTACTGTGGATTTCATGCGAAAGAAACTAAAGTTGGCTCATCCTGAGCGCGCCCCATTCGATATTCAGAACTATGGCAATACTGGTCCGACCACAGTACCGATGGTGCTGACCGACTGGCCACACCGTGCCGAGGGTGTTGACACTAGCACTTGGCACAAAGTGGTGATGGCCGCTTACGGCGTAGGTCTCTCTTGGGGCAGTGTGGCCTGCGACTTGTCAAAAACTATGATTCTTAAACCGATTAATCAATAATCTAAAATTAATAGTTATGGATATTAAAGAATTTATACAGCATTTCGCAGAACAGTTCGATGAAACTGGCATTGATGAATTTACTCCGGAAACCGTGTTCCACGATTTGGAAGAGTATTCTTCTTTGGTGGCTCTCTCCATCATTGCCATGATTAATGAAGAGTATGATGTTACGCTTAAGGGCGATGACATGAGTGCAGCTGTGACCATTGAAGATCTCTTCAATACCGTAAAGAGTAAAATGTAATGGCATTTCTCGAAGTTAAGAATGTACGGATTGCTGGCATGAGTGCCGGCGTGCCCAAGCGTGTCATCAATAATCTGGAACAGTTCAATGACTATTCCAAGGATTATGATGCAGAAGCGTTTGTGGAGCAGACAGGCGTGTTGGAGCGCAGGGTGGACAATATACCAACTTCCGACCTCTGCGTTCCAGCTGCTATCGAACTAATGAAAGATTTGGGATGGGAAAAGTCGGATATTGATGCGGTTATTTTTGTGTCGCAAAACACAGATTATATCCTGCCTGCCACTGCATGTATTATCCAAGAACGACTGGGCTTGAGTAAGGAGTGTTATTCCATGGATATTGCCATGGGATGCTCGGGTTGGGTTTATGGTCTGAGTGTAGCAACTTCGCTTATGCAAAACGGCACCATCAAGAAAACCCTTTTGATGTGTGGCGACGGTAAACGACGCTCAGAATACGACGGCCCACTATTTGGTTTTGCTGGTACGGTAACAGCGTTGGTTTATGAAGAAGGGTGCTGTAGCATCAAATTCCATCTGGGAACCGATGGTAGCAACTATGATGCCATTATCATCCCTGATGGTGGAGCCCGCAATCAGGTGTCGCCCAAATCATTTGAGTTGGAAGAGTTTGACGGTAAGATGGTTCACCGTATGGAAACCCGCATGAAAGGTATGGATGTTTTCGCTTTTGGCATTTCAGTGGTGCCCAAGTCAGTGAAGCAATTGGCGGAACGTTTCCTGCTGGATTACAATGCATGTGACTATTATGTGTTCCATCAGGCCAATATGAAGATGAACAACATGATAATGAAGAAACTGAAACTTCCAGAGGAGAAAGTACCGTCGTGTATGTATCACTTTGGAAACACATCCTCAGCATCCATTCCATTGACCATAGTCACTCAGCTGGGCGAGTCGTGCAAAGACCACAAGACTTTCCTCTGTTGCGGTTTCGGTGTTGGTTTGTCATGGGGAACTGTTGTTTTCGATACAAAAGATCTTGTTCTTTCTAAATTAGTAGAAGTTGAAGAAGATAAAAACACAAAATGGGTATGAGCTATAATCCTTATTCGCTTGAAGGCAAGACGATTCTTGTCACCGGTGCATCATCAGGAATAGGACGTGGTGCTGCCATTGAATGTTCAAAAATGGGTGCCAAGGTCATCATCATGGCGCGTAACGAGGAAAGGTTGAAAGAGACTCTGCATCAGATGGTGGGTGATGGTCACGAGATGCGTGTTTGTGACCTTGCTGACAATAATGCCATCAAAGCAATGATCGATACGCTGCCCGAATTGCAGGGTGTGATTAACAATGCTGGGTTCACCACAATTCAGCCTATTCCATTCATCAACGAGGATGTGTTTCTGAACATCATGCAGGTGAACACCATGGCTCCTGTGTTGACATTGAAATACTTGTTGAAGAAAAAGAAGCTGAAATCAGGCGCATCGGTTGTCTTCACCAGTTCATTGGCTGGTATTGGTACCATGTCGGTGGGCAACACTATGTACGGCTGCAGCAAGGGTGCTATCAGTTCATTCATACAAGGTGCCGCCAAAGAGTTGGCTGCAAAGAACATACGTGTGAATGCGGTTTGTCCTGGGTTGGTTGATTCTCAGATACTGGCTTCTGGCACTATAACAGATGATCAATTGAAAAAGACTTTGGAGTTGTATCCTCTTGGCCGTTCAGGTAAACCAGAAGACGTGGCTTGGGCCATGATTTATCTGTTGTCGGATGCCTCTAGTTGGATAACAGGTGTGAATCTACCTGTTGACGGAGGAAGAGAATTATATTGATAAATTTGGAGTAATGGCGTATTACAAATTACCTCATATCAAGATTGCGGCCGTTGCATCAGCAGTCCCCACCGAGGTGGTGAAACTGGAAAGTTTTGCCGACAAGTTTGGCGCAGAGTATGTTGAGAAATACAAAGATCAGACGGGTGTGAAACAGTTCCGAAAAACACGAGAACACCAAACGGCGTCTGATTTGGCTTTTGCAGCAGCTGAGAACATGATCAAGATGAAAGGCGTCGATCGTGAATCTATTGGTGCTTTGGTTTTTATTGCTCATTCGACCGACTATTGGCGTCCAGCCACGGCTTGTGTTCTTCACAAACGTTTAGGACTGAATAAAGACTGTGCCGCATATGACATCAGTTTGGCTTGTTCGGCGGTGCCCTACGGAATGTATGCTGTTGGATCGATGATGGAAACATCCGACATCAATCGTGCCTTGCTGCTGGTGGGCGAGACTCCACAGAAAATCACAAACCCCGACGACAAGTCATCTTGCATGCTGATTGGCGAAGGTGGCGGTGCTTTCCTTTTGGAAAAGACGGAAGAAGAAGGTGCTGGCATCAGCGGCATTTGTCGCTCATTCGGCCAGGGTTACAACGCTATTATCATGCCTGGCGGTGGCTTCCGCAACCCCAATCCTCCAACGGAAGAGTATATTTGGAAAGATGGTAACCGTCGCTCCATGTACAATGTGATGATGCGAGGCGAGGATGTATTTGCTTTCACAATCTCAGATGTCCCCAAGACCATCAAGGAATACTTGACAAAAGAAGAAAAGACGGTAGATGACTTTGACTGTTTTGCCATCCATCAGGCCAATAAGTTTATCCTACAGATGCTTTGCAAAAAACTAAAAGTGAGTCAGGAAAAAATGCCTATGTGTCTTGACCGTTATGGCAATACATCTGCTGCTTCCATTCCTATGGTATTGGGAGATGTGTATGGCAATAATAAAGATAATAATAGATTGGATGTTTTGATGAGTGGTTTTGGTGTTGGTTTAAGCTGGGGTGTTTGTTCAGCGAAGATTTGTCCTAAAGACATTTTACCTATTATTGAATCCGACGAGTTTTTTGAGGAAGGAATTATCAATACGCCAGAAGACTATTATCATTTAAGTTAAGCAACACATCCAATTCTTTATAATGAATAAAATCATTAAAAAAATCAAGCGCAATTATCGATGGTGGCAGTTGATTCACAATGCTGATGACGTAATGTTATATTATCCCGACGTTAAGGCAAAAGACAATCGTGTTAACATTCATATTCATGATGTTATCAAAACAGGATACGATTATTATGATAATGGTAAGTATCCCTATAATCTGGGAGATGTTTTGGCCATGCCAATAATAAATTTTATGCTAGAGAAAAAAGGGCTTAAAGCGGATAAAGAGGTAAAAGGGAAGAAGCACTTGTTTACTGTTGGTTCTGGCGGGTTGCGTTCCTTCCAAAACACTACCATTTGGGGTACAGGGATTATGTATGATGGTTTAAAGGGATATTGGTTTGAAAAGTATTGGTATGCCGCCCATCGTCATCTTGATATTCGTGCTGTTAGGGGACCTCTTACACGAGATGTCTATCTTAAATTAGGACATCAGTGTCCAGAAGTGTATGGTGACCCTGGCATTTTAATGCCGCTTATTTACCAGCCAGATTATAATGTTGTTTGTAGGGGAAAGCAAGAGTATGCCATAATTCCGCAATACACCACAGAAAATGAAGTACGTAAATATTTTACCGATAATATGATTATTAGTATGAATACCAATGACTATAAATCGGTAATAGACAAGATAGTCTCTTGTAAAATAGTTTATTCATCATCATTACATGGAATAATCTTGGCAGAATCATATGGTGTTCCAGCCGTGTTTTTTAGAGGAATACCAGCTGTTATAGATTTTAAGTATAAAGATTATTATGCTAGTACGGGAAGGACGGCTGTGCCTATGGCGAATAATTTGGCAGAGGCTTTTTCTTTTGACGCTCCTAAAATTCCTGATTTGACTTTACTTCAAAAAAGATTGATGGAAGCATTCCCATATGATTTGTGGGAAGATGATACTGAATAGTTATATAGCTTAAGATTTGAAATGATGGATTTTTTAGCCCGTATCAGTTGCATGACATATAATCATGCGCCTTACATCACTGATGCGATGAACGGTTTTGTAATACAACAGACCGATTTCCCATTTGTCTGCACTATTATTGATGATGCCAGTACTGATGGGGAACCTGAGATTATCAATCAGTATCTTGCTGACCATTTTAATAAGGTGGTTTTAGATATACCGACTGCTGATGAAACAGATGAATATACTCGTGTTTTTGCACGGCATAAAGAAAACAAGAATTGCTACTTTTTGGTTTTTCTTTTGAAATACAATCACTATTCTATTGGAAAGCCAAAATTGACAAGTGTTTACGATTTGATAGATGCAATACCATACATTGCTATTTGTGAGGGAGATGATTATTGGACGGATCCATTGAAGTTGCAGAAGCAGGTGGATTTCTTGGAAGCAAACGTTGACTATTCTCTATGTTTTCATAAAGTTAGTATAGTTTCGAATAACGAAAAAGACTTGATGCTTTTTTCCCAATTGAAGGAGGGGGATTTTACGGCAAGGCAAATATACGAAAAATGGACTGTGCCAACATGTTCGGTGTTGTATAGAAACTACCTTGATAATCCCTTTGAAAAAAACTCGGCAGTTATCTTTGGGGATATTTTCATATGGCTTCAATTGGCAGAACGAGGGAAACTTCGCTGTTTAGGCTTTGTCGGTGCTTCCTATCGCAGGTATCAGGGTAGTGCTTCATGTAACTATCCGGTTGAGACCAGTATAAAGCTATATTATCAATATCTGTTTTTTGAGAAACGGTTCCCAGAATTGAAGGATGTCTCAAGACGTAAGCAAGATGAAGAAGGTTTGGCAGATATTGTCAAAGCAGCATACTTTCCTGGGATTTGGAAGTATCGGTTGAGGTATGCGTTTAGGCATAAGAAGAGATTGTTGTTTTCAAAATTCTGTGTAGATACTTTTTTTCTTTATACACCCATTAGGCATTTGATATTCTGGAAGAAACTATGATTCCAAAAATCATCCATTATTGTTGGTTTGGCAATTTTTTAATAACTAAGTCGCAAAGGGTTTGCATCAAAGATAGAAAAGTCAGATGCAGGAATACCAGACGCACATGTGTAATAATAGACCGAATAATATCGTTATAAAAGTTTGGTACAATAGCAATATACGGTAGAGAATATCATGATGATAGTCAGTTAGTTTCTGTAAGTAGAGATATGTATAAATTCTGATAAAGCTGACGTTTGGAAGTCATATAAAAAAAGAAGAAAAATAACAAACTATTATGCCGATAGCAATTGAATTCAACAATATCAGTAAGCAGTATCGTTTGGGTATGGTTTCCACGAGAACACTTAGCCACGATTTGAATCGGTGGTGGCAGACGGCTATTTTACATAAGGAGGATCCTTACTTGAAAATTGGTTCGGTTAATGACCGAACGAGGGTTGCCGACAGCGAATATGTCTGGGCATTGAAGGGTATTGATTTCAAAGTAGAGCAAGGAGATGTGGTGGGCATCATAGGTAAAAATGGTGCTGGCAAGAGCACTTTGTTGAAGCTGCTTTCGCGCGTTACCGGCCCGACGACAGGAGCTATTCGGGCCAAAGGACGTATTGGTTCCTTGTTGGAAGTGGGTACGGGCTTCCATCCTGAAATGACTGGTCGTGAGAACATTTACATGAACGGGGCTATTTTGGGCATGACCAAATCCGAAATCACCAAAAAGTTGGACGAGATTGTGGATTTCAGTGGCTGCGAGCGCTACATTGACACACCAGTGAAACGTTATTCCAGCGGCATGATGGTGCGTCTTGGTTTTGCTGTGGCTGCCCATCTTGACCCCGAAATATTGGTAGTTGACGAGGTTTTGGCTGTTGGTGATGCCGAGTTTCAGAAGAAAGCTATTGGCAAAATGCAGGATGTGAGTAAGGGAGAAGGAAGGACAGTGCTGTTTGTAAGTCATAATATGGCAAGTATAAGACATCTTTGCCATAGTGGAGTTGTACTTGAAAATGGCCAAATGGTTTTCCATGGAACATCGGATGATGCTATCGGGTATTACATGTCATTAAGCTTGCCTGGAGCAACAAAAAAACCGATGATTGAGTATCCTCGTCCTCATGGTTGTGATGGTAGTATTCGTTTTACATCTGTTGCCTTTCTAAATAAGGATAATATCCCTGTGCCACCTCAATGTGGTCAGTTTGTCCGGGTGCAGTTGGGCGTGGAAGTACAAACGGATTGTTCGGGGTGTGAGCTTTCAATTGATTTGTTTTCCCAATCTAGTTCGCTTTTAATGAATTTTTCATCAATTCCTGTTAATGGTTTTATGTCATTAAAAAAAGGAAAATACTTTGTTAATTGTGACATTGACAGGCTTCCTTTGACTGGTGGTGTCTATAAACTAGGCCTTTGGGCCTCTACGTCCGATGGCTGTGCGGATCATTTGGAATCTGCAATTCAAATGGAAGTACAAGATGATGATTTTTACCACACTGGGAAAATGCTTACTGCTAAGCATATTCGTGGCAATGTGGTTCTATGTGATTATATTTGGTCATTTTAATTTTTTTCTTATGGTGCTAACGCGGTAATAGATTTGGCAATTATGATAATCGGTTATATATACTAAAAATAGGAATGGAACAAAATACAGTTTCGATAATAGTTGCTTGTTATAAACAGGCGGAATATCTTTCCGAAGCCCTGGAGTCGGTTTTGTCTCAAACTTATGAAAATTGGGAGTGCGTCATCGTTAATGACGGTTCGCCTGATAATACTGAAGAGATAGCTTTGTCTTATATGCAGAAAGACATGCGTTTTAAATATATTAGCCAAGAAAACAAAGGGGTTTGCACAGCAAGGAATACAGGTATTGCATCTTCTTGCGGAGCGTTTATTCTCCCATTGGATGCAGACGATCTAATTGCTCCTGTTTATTTGGAAAAAGCAGTTGGACATTTTATGGCTTTTCCCAAAACTAAATTGGTTTATGGTAAAGCGGAAAAAATCGGCAAAGAGAATGGATATTGGGATTTGCCTGCATATGATTATGAAAAATTTATCTGGGATAATTGCATTTTCAATTCGGCGGTGTTCAAGCGAAGCGATTACAATGCAACTGATGGTTATAACACTAATATGGTCCATGGGAATGAAGATTGGGATTTTTGGCTATCATTGATAAGAAAGGATGATATAGTTCATTGTATAGATGAGGTAGTTTTTTTTCATCGTGTGAAAACGGTTTCAAGAACTACTGAATTGGCAAAGTTTCATCTTTGTGAGAACATGATTCAATTGTGCAGGAACCATCCCGATATATATGATGTCTATAAAGATAGGCTTTTGCTGTACCGAAAAAAGTTGGATGAAATGGATTTCCTTAAGATGGAGATTGTTAGGCTTCAGCATACAAATGCTTATCGCGTTGGAAAGTTTTTGTTAAAGCCGATTTCATGGATGAGAAAAACAAGACAGATATGATTTCAATCATTATTTGTTCGATGAATCCTGATATTTCTGCAGAACTAAGGCAGAATATTGCTGATACCATTGGATGTGAATATGAATTGGTTGTAATCGATAATTCCCGTAACCAATTAAGCATATTCCAAGCTTACAACAGGGGGGTGCAACGTTCGAAAGGTGATATACTTTGTTTCATGCATGATGATCTTTTAATGCATACTAATGGCTGGGGGACAATTGTTTCAGAAGAGTTTGAGGATGATTCCATAGGAATGATAGGAGTGGCGGGTAGCCATATCATGCCTAAGGCGCCAATGTATTGGTGGTCATCACCGTATATTGCCCAATACAATTGGGAGACTGATAATGGAGTTACGAAGGAGAACATAACGGTTGATACGTTTTATGGCGATTTGGCCGATGTGGCTGTTGTGGACGGTTTGTTTTTTTGTATTCCCAAAAGTTTGTTTGCAAATTTGCGTTTTGACGATGCTGGTTATACTGGATTCCATGCTTATGATATGGATATGAGCATGCAAGTTCAGGCTTTGGGGAAAAGGGTTTGTGTTACAAGAAAATTTATTGTTGAGCATTTTTGGTCAGAAAGCCAATTTCAAAACAAGAAGTACATGGCTTTGTTGGATAAGAATATGGAAGCGTTTTTCGACAAGTGGAAAGATTCTTTGCCAATTGTAAGAGGATTGAATGAGCCAAATGTTGTTTTTCAACGTATTAATAATCTTTGCGTTGCGGCATATGATGCAAAAAAAGTTCGGCAATCCAAAGCATATAAATTGGGTCGGCTGTTGTTGTCTCCTTTGAGATTTTTTAAATAACGTGTTTTAGTCTTTTTTTATGATACCAAAAATCATCCATTATTGTTGGTTCGGCAAAGGGCTGATGCCCAAGTCTCAGAAAGATTGTATCAAGGGCTGGAAGAAACTGATGCCAGATTACAGAATCATGCGTTGGGATGAGTCAAACTTTGATTACAACAAGTACGAAGCATCGAAATATGCCTACGAAGTTAAAAAGTATGCTCTTGTTTCGGATGTTTGCCGTTATAATGTGTTAGCTGAGTACGGCGGCATTTATTTAGATACCGACGTTGAGGTGTTTCAGAGTTTTGATCGTTTTTTGGATTGTAACTTCTTCTCGGGGATTGAATTGTACCGTGAATTCGAGTTAGAGCATGTCGCGGAAAAGTATCTGGATGAAGAAGGATTTCCGAAAGAAAGAGGTATTGATGTTCCACATATGGAGATCTTGACTTCTTCTATGGCTTGCAATCCGGGCAATGAAATGATATGTAAAATCAGGGATTATTATAACACGGTTGAAGTGGATGCCGATAGGGCGTTGCACTATCGTGAATGGGTCAACAATGACCGTTTGGTGGCACGTCATCTGGTGGATTATGGCTTCAAATATAAGAATGAGACGCAACATCTCAAAAATGACATGGTGGTGTATAGGACCGGATTGTTCGGCCATGCTTTTTGCCCCGATAAGAACTATGAGGTCTCGTATCATCATAATGCAACAACATGGGACACCGAGAAATGGAGCCGTTCGCAAAAGAGGGCTTACTTTTTTGACAAGCTGGGGCTGCGGCCTGTATATGAGAAGATAAAAAGCATTAGAAAAGGCAAAAAGCATTGAACCTTTCTGTTCAGAATATGTCAACAAAGCAGCGTGATATTACATTCGATATCATGAAAGGCATCGGCATCTTGCTGGTGATTGTCTGCCATTTGATAGGATGGAATCATCCCTGTCTTGCACAAGTCATATTGTCGTTTCACATGCCCTTGTTTTTTATCGTTGCAGGCGTTTTTTCCAAACCGTATGTTGACGGGCCTTCGTCAAAAGCTAATGTAAAACGCTATTTTGCTCGTCTTTATCCGGCTTTTGCCATAACTCAACTCATGATTGTGGCTTGGGCCGTGTTGATGGCGGTGGCAAAGCATGAAGGTTGGGATTCGCCGATTCGTGAATCACTTTCTTTGGTGTGGGCCGATGTGTTTGGCCCGACTACTCCATGGGGTAGGTTGAGCTTGGGTGTGATTTGGTTTTTAATGGCGCTGTTTGTGGCGAAATCATTGCTGATTCCCTTGTCGCGACTGAAGCAATGGGCAATTCCCGTGGCGTTGGCGTTGGCGTTTGGGACATTTATGCTACACAAGGTATTCCCCTATTCGATATGGTGCCTTTCCTTGGGTTTAGTGGCTTTGCCTTTTGTGACAATTGGATGGTGGGTGAAGAATCACCCCGTTCCCTTGTGGCTGAGAATTGTGGCGGTGGTCTGTTGGATTGTCGCTATCTGTTTTTCTAGACTTGACATGTATTCGTTTACATGGAATTGTTATCCGTTGGATGTACTTGGTGCTTGCGGTGGTACTTATTGTGTTTATTTATTGAGTGTGGGAATTAAGAAGCATTTGAAGATAACTTCAAAAGTGCTGTCAGCATTGGGCGTGTGGTCTTTAGCCATCATGTGTGTCCATTGTTTTGAAATGTATGCTCATTTAGGCAACCATGTCAAGGCGCTTGTGGGATTTGAGTTGGGCGAATGGTCCATGTTCGCCTGGAGGGTGGTCTTGACTTTGGGATTGGCAATCATGTTGGTTCATATTCCCAAGGTAAAGAAGTTGTTTGTGTAAGATGAAAAGCCTGATGGATAAAGTCATGCGTTTTCTGTGTACGAAATTTTTTACGCCAAGAAGGCTTCGTGTATTCAAGCCATCCATGTGTTATGTGCATCCTGAAGCTCATTTGAAGATTGATAAGTACTTAAACTTTAATCGGCAGTGGGATAACCTAAGAATGATGCGGAATAAAATGTCTGGTTCGTTTTACATGGCTGAGGGTGCGGTGTTGGAGGTGGATGCCTTTGATGTGTATGCTGGAAGTAGAATCAACGTAAATGCCGGTGCAAAACTTTCGTTGGGAAGCGGCTATATGAACCATGAGTGTGTGATTGATTGTTTTGATTCAATTTCGATTGGTCATCATGTGGTCATCTCAGAGAGGGTGGTGTTTAGAGATTCCGATAACCATGTGATTAAGGATGTAAAAGGTATGGAGCTGGAGAAACCAGTTGTGACAGCTCCGATAGTGATTGGAGACCATGTTTGGATTGGAATGAATGTGATTGTATTGAAGGGGGTTACAATAGGCGAAGGAGCAATAGTGGCTGCCGGTAGTGTGGTAAATAAAGACGTCCCACCGCATTGCTTGGTGGCAGGTGTCCCGGCCAAGGTGGTCAAAACGGATATTACATGGAGCTAAGCAAGTCAGATACTACTGCTATTAAAGGAATCGCTATTCTTTTAATGTTGTGGCATCATTTGTTTCTGAACACAATGGCCTATGGAACCTTGACACATTCCTTGGCGGTCGTCTTTAAAGTATGCGTTGCATTGTTCCTGTTTGTCAGTGGATATGGGTTGACAAAACAGTATTCACAACTAGAAAAGCCGTATTTCAAGAACACGGTTAAGTTTTTGTTGCGGAGATATGTCAATTTCTTTTTGAGTTACTGGTTCTGCTTTGTGTTAGTGGTTTTGGTTGGTAATCTTGCAGGACTTTCCTTTCATGATGCTTATCCGGCTTCAAGAAATACGTTAAAATGTTTTTTGCTGGATATGGCAGGGCAAATGGGTTATGATTCTTATTTGAATCCTTGGTGGTTTAATAAGATGATAATACAATTGTATTTGGTCTTTCCCATATTGTTCTTTATCATACGTAATAAGTATTTATCATGGGTCGGCTTGGCCTTGATTATCGTTGTGCAATTGTACGCCAAAAACATTCCGGGCAATGTTTTTTTTATCGTAGAAGGTGGGCTTAACGCGTTTTATCTCGGAATGCTATGTGCTTGTTATCGGTTGGTTCATGAGGTGAACGACAGAAGGTGGAGTCCATTGCTGTTTTTTGCGGGTTCGTTTGTGTGCATCGGATTGGCAGTTTTACATTTAATGGTAGTGAAAGACCCTTATGTTGCTGTTTTGATTCGGGCTTTGATGGCGTTTTGCATCATAGTGGTGTATAAATCATTTGGGAATCAAAAGGCTTCTGCCCTTGAGTTTGTCGGTAAGTATGCTACCATTATGTATTTGACCCACATGCTGTTTGTCAAATTGATTCCAGGAGTGATATACAGCGTGAATTATTCGGTGCTGATTTTTATAATGTTTGTGGCTATCTGTATAGTGGCTGCCATGCTGATTGATTCATTGCAAAAGTGGTCTCGTTACGATAGATTACGTGTTGGAGTCGTAAAACAAATTGATAAATGGTAATGGCACCCTTGGTTTCAATCCTTATGCCCGTCTACAAGACGGCTCCTTATCTCCGTGAGGCGATGGACGGCATGCTGGCTCAAACCTTCAATGATTTTGAGCTAATTGTACTAAACGATTGCTCGCCCGATAATGCAGAGGAGATATTGGATGCCTATGACGATCCAAGAATCGTGAGATATAAAGGGGAGAAGAATGCTGGCTTGTCGAATGTGCTGAATGTCGGCATAGGGATGGCCCGAGGAAAGTATATCGCTCGCATGGATAGCGATGATATTTCATTACCACAACGCTTGCAAGTCCAAGTCGATTATTTGGAAAAACACCCTGATGTGGATTTGGTTTCGGTGGGCATGCGGCTTTTTGGCGCCAAGGAAGGAACCTGGGTTAGGGAACTTAACCCCGAGAAAGTGAAGATTGAGGCTATGTTTCATTCGCCTGTGCTTCATGCTTCCAGCGTTTGGAGAAAAGAGGCCTTTGAAAAACAGGGACTCCGTTTCCGTCAGGAGATGGTGCCAGCCGAGGATTACGATTTGTGGACGAGAGCGATGCTGAAGGGATTGAAATTGGTCAATCTGCCCGAGGTGCTTTATGAATACCGCATCCATGAGTCACAAGCCACCGTGCAAACCGATAAAACTGCCGCCAAGAGCCGCGAGGTGCAGATGGCTTATCTGCAGGAAGCATTGCCGTCGCTTTCGGATAGAAATAGAGAAGCCTTTCCAAAGAAGCTTTGGCCTGTTTTCTTTGCCAACTTGCATAATGGATTTTTCAATCGTTTATTGTTGGCAAAACGTTTGTACAAAGTTAATAAGAAAAGAAAATGAGATTTTCTATCATCATACCCGTATATAACGTTGAGCCATAC
>JAEEGL015734352.1_pt1 | contig 24748 bp, 17 predicted proteins | sample 9134231 | NCBI WGS metagenome assembly JAEEGL01 (sample SAMN16246548, study PRJNA631951) | gut metagenome | biome: gut microbiome; feature: rumen; material: fiber-attached | host: Bos | place: Iran: Karaj | collected 2018-10
ACACCGCTGCCGTCATTTGCCGTAAGCATTACATATACGGAATCCTTATTGGGATTGTCTTTATCCGCTTTTATGGTCTTAAAGGTTTCAAGACCGTCCATATCAGGCATAAGATGATCCAAAAAGATGATATCGTATTTTCTGTTTCGTGACATACCTGCCGCTGTCATTCCGTCCGGGGCAGAATCAATATCAATAAGGCTGTTCTTGAGGAACAGCTTCATTATTTTAATATTGGACGCCGTATCATCAACTATAAGTATCGATGCTCCGGGCGCAGTGAAGGTTTGGAGGGTATTATTTTTTGAAGATGTCCCACCTGCGTTATTATCCTTGCGAGCTTTGTTTTCTCTTACCTCCTGTATAACGCCGAATGAGAATTCCGAACCATTTCCGTAGGTACTTTCAATCTTTAACTCTGATCCCATGAGTTCAAGAAGTCTTCTTACTATATTTAAACCCAGACCGCTTCCTTCCACTTTATAATTTCTGGAAAGCTCAAGACGCTCAAAGGGAATGGAAAGCTTCTCTATATCTTTCGGCCTGATCCCGATGCCGGTATCCTTAACACTTATATTAAGAACAATATGATCCTTATCAACAGGTTCGGTATCAACCTTAAAGGTGACTTCTCCCTTTTGCGTGTATTTGACGGCATTGTTCAGTATATTGATGGCACACTGCCTGATCCTTGACTCATCACCAAAAAGAAGAGAAGGAAGGTTATCACCTTTGATCACATTAAGCTTAAGTCCCTTCTTCGATGCGTTTACTCCGATCATATCGGAAAGACTCTTTATGAACTCTGACGGATCATATTCAACGGGAACTATCTTCATCTTACCGGCTTCGATCTTTTCAGTATCAAGTACATCATTGATAAGCTGAAGAAGTATTTCCCCTGAATGGCTGATGCTTTCCGAATACTCAAGTATATCCGCCTCATGGCTCTCGCGGAGGATCATTTCATTCATTCCGAGAATAGAATTAAGAGGCGTTCTTATTTCATGTGAAAGCATGGAATAGAATGCCGATTTGGCCCTGTTGGCATTTTCAGCCTCTCTTGCGGCGGCCACAAGATCATTGGACATTTCCTTGAAGAATTTTGAAAGCCTGTCGGAAAATGGGACTCTGTTATCCTCTGTATGATGATCTTTTCCGATGATGTCGTACGAATCAGTATCGTCTGCGTCCGTCGGACCGGCAGAAAGGCTTTCACCGGCACAATCCTCTCTGAATACAACGGAAACAAGTGCACTGTTTAGTTCGCCTCCGTTTCCGTTAAAACTGAAGATTTCGGCATAACCGTATACTACGGCAGCGGATTTGACAAGCTTCTTATACAAATCTGTTTCTTCCTGTTCGCGTTCTCCCAAAAGCATGATCCTGTTTGCACAGGTGAGAAGAATACAGCCCTGAGGATCAAAGGCATCTATTTCCCTGCAGTCAAGAGAAATCTCTTCAAAGAGATCATCAGGATTTCCGTAGCTTAAGCAGATCCTGTCTCCTTGGTATACGGGCGCTCCGAATATAAGCTGTCCTTCTTTGGGACCGCTTATTCCGATCCTTGATATTTTTATGTCATTTCTATAGACGATAAGAGGAAACTCGCTTAAGTTCTCGGGAATTATCTGTTCATTCTTAAGTCCGAGATATTTGTTATATACATTGGTCGCAGGCAGCCCGTCGATTTCATCAACAAAGAAAGGATTCTCTTCCTTTGTTACCGTCATCATCCTGCCCACAGGAGTCCATCCCAGATTGTAATGGGATCTTACCGAAAGTGATCTGCCGTAAAATACAAGTACAAAAAGACGGTTCTCTACAATATCACCATAAGGCTTAAAACCGAAGGCTCTGTACTCGGGCATGAGAGAGGTCTTGATCCCGAAGAAGGGAATACTTTCATACCCTTTGACTGCTTCTTTGAGAACGTCTTCGGCTGAGCAGAAATAGCTGTTCGGAACAAGATAAACGCCTTTGACATCATCCATTCCGTTAAGACATGCATTTATTTCTTTTCCTTCCCGGCTTTCTTCTCTGAGACCGGGCACGATATCAATAAGAGAAGCTCCCGAATCCTCGAAGAACAGAAAAGAAAGAGTGATCGAATGATCCGGGCCCGAGCCGTCAATTTTCCCGTTTAAAATATCTTCATTGCTGTAATTGTTGGTTCCGAGTGTTATGAACTCAGGGAAAAGTGTGTGTATCTTATCCCTGAATGCATCAAAATCAGCCGGATCCCATATCTGGGCCCAGGTAAGCAGCACTTTACAGGATGCAGTGCCGTATATATGCTTTGATCTTATCACTGCGGCCGCATCCTCAAGTCCGTCTATGCTGTTTATTAAGTATGTTTTCTGTATCATGATATGATTATATCCGATAACCCCTGTGTTTACAAGGCTTGCATGGGACTCATACTTGACGTTGTATAAGTAATTTATATAATATATATGTATCTTAAGGACACTACATGTTTTAAAATGTGAACCGTCAATACAAAAAAATCTTCTCACATGATTTTGTTTATGATATAATCTACTTTATTTATTGAAAAGCTATAGAAAAAGAATTTCAGGAGAACGAATAATGGGACTTACCAAAAAGCCTGTAACGGGTATGAAGGATATTCTTCCCGAAGAAATGATCATACGGGATTATGTAACGGGACTAGTAAAGGAAACCTACAGAAGCTTCGGCTTTAAGCCTATCGAGACTCCCTGTGTCGAGCATATTGAGAACCTTTGCTCCAAACAGGGCGGCGAGAATGAGAAGCTTATATTTAAGATAATGAAGAGAGGCGAAAAGCTTGATATCGGAAATGCAAAGGATGAAAACGATCTTGCCGATTCGGGATTAAGATACGATCTGACGCTTCCTCTATCGAGATATTACGCCAATCATGCCAATGAGCTTCCTTCACCCTTTAAGGCGTTGCAGATAGGAAGTGTCTGGCGTGCGGACAGGCCGCAGAAGGGTCGGTTCCGTCAGTTCGTTCAATGTGATATCGATATATTGGGTGATGCAAGCTATCTTGCGGAGATAGAACTTATACTTGCCACCACGACGCTGCTGTCAAAGCTTGATTTCAAAGATTTTACCGTAAGGTTAAATGACAGAAGGATATTAAAGGCAATGGCGCTCTATGCCGGTTTCCCGGAGGATAAGCTTGAGGGCGTGTTCATTACGCTGGACAAGATGGATAAGATAGGAACGGACGGAGTTCGCGACTGCCTTCTTGAAGACGGGTTCACACAGGAGAGCGTAAATAAATATCTTGAACTGTTTGAGAATACAGGCAGTGGAACAGACGGAATCGTATCACTAAAGAACAAGCTGGGCGATTTCCTTTCGGATGATACGGCAGAGAATCTTGAAACCATAATTGCAGGTGTGGATGCTACCAGGACCGCAAGCTTTAAGATCGTATTTGATCCTTCTCTTGTAAGAGGTATGTCATATTATACAGGAACAATATTCGAGATAAGCATGGATGAATTCGGAAGCTCTGTTGCGGGCGGCGGACGTTATGATGAAATGATAGGCAAGTTCACCGGGCAGAAAACTCCGGCCTGCGGATTCTCGATCGGATTCGAGAGGATAATCACCATACTTATGGATAAGGGATACAGGATTCCCGATAACGGTAAGAAAATGGTTTTCCTTATAGAAAAGGGTGCCGGAAAAGAACGGATATGTGAAATAATGAAAGAAGCCGCTGCTTTAAGGGAGCAGGGAGTCAAGGTTACCGTATCCCAGATGAACAAGAACAAAAAGTTCCAGAAGGAACAGCTTATAAAAGAAGGATACAGTCCGGAAGAAATCAAAGATTTTTATAATACAGAATTAAAGAATTAATAATGGAGGCAGGGCATGGCAGAATCAATGCTTGGGCTTAAAAGAACCCACAGATGCACGGAAGTAAGTGAAGCGAATATAGGAGAGACCGTAACGGTTATGGGCTGGGTACAGCGGAGCAGGAACAAAGGCGGCATAATTTTTACGGATTTAAGAGACCGTTCGGGAATCCTTCAAATAATATTCGAGGATAAGGATATAGGTTCCGAAGGCTTCGATAAAGCATATAAATTAAGAAGTGAATTTGTTATAGCCGTAGTAGGATGCGTGGAAAAAAGAGCAGGAGAAGCAAATACTTCACTTAAGACAGGAAATATTGAGATACGTGCTACAGAGCTGCGTATACTGTCTGAGGCAGAGACACCTCCTTTCCCCATAGAAGCAGACAGCAAGACGAAGGAGGAGCTTCGCCTTAAATACAGATATCTTGATCTGAGGCGCCCGGATATACAGCGTAACCTTATATTAAGAAGCAGGATAGTAAGCATTATAAGAAACTATTTCATGAATGAGGGCTTCCTTGAAATAGAAACCCCCATACTTCAGAAGAGTACTCCGGAAGGAGCCAGGGACTATCTTGTCCCCAGCCGTATTCATCCCGGTAATTTCTATGCTCTGCCGCAGTCACCCCAGCTGTTCAAGCAGCTGTTAATGTGCTCCGGTTACGACAGATATTTCCAGGTGGCGAAATGCTTCCGTGATGAAGATTTAAGAGCAGACAGACAGCCCGAATTTACCCAGATAGACCTTGAGATGTCATTCGTTGATGTGGATGATGTGATCGCAGTTAATGAAGGTGCGATAGCTAAGGTATTTAAAGAGGTACTTGATATTGATGTTAAGCTTCCGATAAGGAGGATGACATGGATAGAAGCAATGAACCGCTTCGGTTCGGATAAGCCGGATCTTCGTTTCGGAATGGAGCTTAAGGATGTTTCCGATGTTGTTAAGGGCTGTGGCTTCGGAGTGTTTACGGGTGCGCTTGATAACGGCGGTTCGGTAAGAGGTATCAATGTTAAGGGGCAGGCAGAAATGCCCCGTAAGAAGATAGATGCACTGGTTGAATTCGCCAAAGGATACGGTGCAAAGGGACTGGCTTATTTATGTGTTCTTCCCGACGGAAGCTATAAGTCAAGCTTTGCCAAGTTCATGACTGAGGATGAGCTTAAGGCACTGGTTAATGCCATGAATGGTGAACCCGGAGACCTGCTTCTGTTTGCCGCGGACAAGACAAGTGTTGTATGGAATGTACTCGGAGCACTGAGGCTTGAGGTCGCAAGGCTCTATGATATGATCCCTCATGGTGAGTTCAATTTCCTCTGGGTTACAGAGTTCCCGCTTCTTGAGTGGAGTGAGGAAGAGAACAGATATAAGGCAATGCATCATCCGTTTACCATGCCTATGGATGAAGATATTCAGTATCTTGATTCCGATCCCGGGCGTGTAAGAGCCAAGGCTTACGATATAGTGCTTAACGGTACCGAGCTTGGCGGAGGATCTGTAAGAATACATCAGTCAGATATCCAGGAGAAGATGTTTGAAGTGCTTGGCTTTGAAAAGGAAGATGCCTACACACGCTTTGGCTTCCTGTTAAATGCCTTTAAGTATGGCGTTCCGCCCCACGCAGGTCTGGCCTACGGACTTGACAGGCTGGTTATGCTCATGGTCGGAGCAGACAGCATAAGAGAGGTCATGGCATTCCCCAAGGTTAAGGATGCTTCGGATCTTATGTGTGAGGCTCCCAATGTAGTTGACGATAAACAGCTTGAGGAACTTGGTATCTGTATTGATACCAACAAAACGGAAGATGCAGAATAGAAAGTATAGTTTTGCCCATTGAATCATAAGAGTTATTGGCAAAAACGACAGATGGAGTGACACCATATGAAATACTGTAAAAAATGCGGAATGCTTCTTGAAGATAATATGGAACGCTGTATCGGATGCGGATCCAATGTAACAGAAAAAGACAGCTATTCCAAATATCCCGAACAGGTTCAGGAACAGATAGCCAATGAAAAGAAGCAGGCCGGACAGAGGAATCTTACAGTCGTAGCCATAGTCCTTATATTTGTGGTAATACTTCTGATGATCGGAATATTTGCATCAAGGCTTTATTCCCAGGGAGTGACTTCGCCGAACGATCTGGCTAAGGCCATTCAGGACAGCGTCGGTAAAAAGGAACCGGCTGAAAGCGAAGGTAAGAACAGAACGGTTAAGGATGAAGATGGTGCATATTATAAATATTCAGACATAAAGGATAATGCGGATCATGAGATTTTCCATGCCGTTTATCCGGAGGATCTTTCAAAGGTCACACATACAGTTGACTATTCATGGGATTCGCAGGTGTTTCCTGCCGTTTTTTCATTTATTGCAACAAATGATGAAAACACTGCGCAGCTTACCTACAGATCACCTCAGCATTATCAGTATATCAAGGGTACGGCAGAAACCCAGGTGGATATTCAGCAGAATGTCATGAAGTGCATAACCTTTTATGACTTTACCACTGTTGAAGATTATATCAAGGAGATGATAAAACAGGCTTATCCCTCCGCAAAAAAAATCGAAGAGATGGAATCGGCAGACGTAAACGGAGAAGCTGAAGCTGCCTTTAATAAGATCATTAAAGAATATGAAGACAGAGCGGAAAAGGAACTGCCGGTTCTGTTCGGACTTTCGGAAGATACCGATTTTTCACATAAGGATACTTACAAATCGTTAAAAGTTATGAATTACCGTATCCTTACCAAAGAGGATCATGCTGTCTCCTGTAAGTTCTATGTTCCGGTATTCTGCGCAATATATGATTTCAATGATGCCTCACAGGCATTCAGCGGTACCTTATCCGACTGTTACATACTTGCTTTTGCAAGCTATGAGGCAGGCTCTGATGAGCTCTATGACTGGTATGAAGATGCATTTGAAATGTTTGTAAACAACTCCTTCCTGAAAGACGACTTTTATACAGGTATCGGTGGATACGCAAGGATGATCAGGGAAAGTGTAAGCGAGCAGGAAATGCCGCGTATAATAGGTGACAGCGAGCTTAAGGATATATATGATAACGCTTCACCTGACGAAGCCTCGGATTATGTAAGTATAAAGAAGTTCCTGGAATGCGGTCCTACCGCTGTGAATTCATTCCAAGCAGATGATTACCATATGGGGACGGAGAAAATAAAACAGATATTCATCAATCCCGAAAAACAGCTTATTTATGCAACAAAAGCATCGGATGAATATCCGGGAAATGATTATATCGAACTTTTAAAGAAGTAATTGTAAAATGAAAGCGATAGAACACTTAAGGACAATAAATGCTCACAGAAGACTTGTACGAAAAGGATGCTTTAAAGTAGGTCTGTATTATCAGGGACTCACACATGATCTGAGTAAATATTCACTTTCCGAGTTCCCGGTAGGAGCAAAGTATTATCAGGGCTTCAGAAGTCCCAATAACGCAGAACGTGAGGCTATCGGTTATTCAAGTGCCTGGCTTCATCACAAAGGACGGAACAGACATCATTATGAGTATTGGTTTGACTACAGTTCGGAAGCGGGCGGCGGTATAATACCTGCCAGGATGCCCGATAAATATATAATAGAGATGTTTATGGACCGTATAGCCGCTTCAAAGATATACAACGGCGATAAATATACGGATGATATGCCTCTTAAATACTATCACAAAGGAAAACCCGAGGTCTTTATAGAAAAGGACACCAGAGCATTGCTCGAGAAGCTTCTTCATATGCTTGCGGACGAAGGTGAAGAAGCATGCTTTGAGTATATAAGAAAAAAAATCCTGTGGAAAAGACCCGGAACACGGATAGCGCAGTATATTGAAGACAGGCGGAAAAGCCGCAGTAAATAACTCTGTTTTAAAGACAGTGAAAGGAGTGAACCTTATTTGGATACCGAAGGTGTCATACAACTTACAGTTCTGCTGTTACTGCTTATACTTTCAGCATTTTATTCGGCAGCTGAAACGGCGCTTACAACAGCCAGTGAGATAAAGCTTAATACACTTGCGGAAGACGGAAATAAAAAAGCGGTAAGGGCGCTTGCTCTTCTGGAAAACAAAAGCAAAATGTTAAGCTGCATACTTATAATGAACAATATCGTCAATATTGCCGCATCATCAATGGTCACAACACTTACAGTCCGTATATGGGGACGGATGTACGTAGCATTGGCTGCAGGAATACTGACACTTATAATACTTATTTTCGGTGAGATCAATCCCAAAACCATAGCGACAATACATAACGAAAAGCTGGCTCTCTCATTTTCAGGTCCGATAATGGCCACGATGAAGGTGCTTACTCCTGTGATTTTCCTGGTAGACAAGCTGTCCGGTTTCTTTCTTAAAATATTGAGAATAGATCCCGAGCAGGCCAAGTCAACACTTACGGAGGGTGAGCTCAGGACACTGCTTGATGCAAGCCATGAGGAAGGCGTTATCGAAACGGGCGAGCGTGAGATGATCGACAACGTATTTGATTTCGGTGATTCACTGGCAAAGGATGTAATGATCCCCAGAATTGAAATGTCCTGTGTGGATGTCAATTCATCATACTGGGAGCTCAAGGAGCAGTTCGACATACATAAATATACAAGAATTCCGGTTTATGAGAATTCCACCGATAATATAGTCGGTATCATAAACATGAAGGATATCCTGTTCTATGAAGATGTTGTCAACTTCAATATAAGGAATGTGATGAGGGAGGCGAATTTCACTGTCGAATACAAGAAGACTGCCGAGCTCATGAGAGAGATGCGTCAGAACCACATAAGCATGACCATAGTTCTTGATGAATACGGTGATACGGTGGGTCTTGTGACACTGGAGGATCTTCTGGAGGAGATCGTAGGTGAGATCAGGGACGAATTCGATGAGGATGAAGAGGAGCTTATACAGAAGCTTGGTGACAGGGAATATCTCGTTGACGGCTCTCTTAAGATAGATGATATCAATGATGCACTTGAACTGGAGCTTGAATCGGAGAATTATGACAGTATCGGCGGCATTATGATCGAAAAACTGGAACGTGTTCCGGAAGTCGGGGATGTCGTTGAGCTTGAAGATGGAACCTGCCTTACGGTCGAAGTGATGGATAAGAATCATATTGAGCGTATTCGTATGGTTCTGCCCGAAAAGGATACTGAAGAGCAGGATGAAAACAGTGCTCCCGACAATCCGGTATCCGGGGAAGCAGCAGAGGATAAAATGTCAGAACAGGAGTGATCTTCTGCATTTCCTGACAGCTATGTGATAAATAATAAAATTTTTTCTTTTATTTACAGGCTTTGTATGATATACTTCGAATAGTGTGTTTATTTATGCTAGGAGGTAAAGGAATGAAGCACATCAAAACACTTAATACAAGAGATTTCAGAAAGTCATCAAAAACAGGCGGATGCGGCGAGTGTCAGACTTCATGTCAGTCAGCCTGCAAGACATCATGCACAGTAGGAAATCAGACCTGCGAGAAGGCTAAATAGGACTTATCTGGCATGTAATACCGGACATAAGCAGCGAATGAAACCTGTTCGCTGCTTATGTTTGTAGGAGAGTTTATTTTGGTACATCAATATAAGAATAACGGATATAACATTGTCATGGACGTAAACAGCGGTTCAATCCATGTGGTTGATGACCTCGTCTATGATATGATCGACATCTTAAGCAGGGAAGAATTATATAAAAAGATCCGTCATACTGCGGGTGAGAATGATACATGCATTGCTTCATACGATGAAATAAGTGATATCTTAACTGAAAAGATAAGCGGATATACCGAGGATAAGGTACGTGAAGCTTACGACGAAATATGTGAGCTTATTAAAGAAGACATACTGTTTTCGGAAGATACATATGAAGACATTGTTATCGATTTCAAGAAAAGAAAGACCTTTGTCAAGGCTCTCTGCCTGCATATATCACATGACTGCAATCTTTCCTGTAAATACTGTTTTGCCCAGGAGGGTGAATATCATCAGAACAAGCGGGAGCTTATGAGTTATGAAACAGGGAAAAGAGCTCTTGATTATCTGATCGAGAATTCCGGAAGCAGGAGAAATCTTGAGGTTGATTTCTTCGGCGGTGAACCGTTAATGAATTTCGAAGTGGTAAGGCGTCTGGTAGAATACGGAAGAAGCATTGAGAATAAATATGATAAAAACTTCCGATTCACGCTTACAACCAACGGTGTCCTTCTGAATGATGAGATCCTTGATTTCGCCAATAAAGAAATGAGTAATCTTGTACTCAGTATAGACGGCCGTAAGGAAATACATGACCGTATGAGACCATTCAGAGGCGGTCAGGGAAGCTATGATGCGATAGTCGATAAGTTCAAAAAAGCGGCCGAGAGCAGAAATCAGATGAATTATTATGTCAGGGGTACATTCACCCGGCATAATCTGGATTTCCCGAAGGATGTTATGCATCTTGCCGATCTCGGATTCGAGCAGATAAGCATAGAGCCGGTAGTTGCACCGCCTGAAGCCGATTATTCAATAAGGGAAGAAGATGTACCCTATATTCTGGAACAGTATGACATACTGGCCAAAGAGCTGCTTAAACGAAGAGAAGAAGGGAAGCCCGTCAATTTCTTCCATTTTATGATAGACCTTGAAGGCGGCCCATGTGTTATAAAACGTCTTTCGGGGTGCGGCTCGGGTACCGAATATCTTTCTGTAACGCCTTCGGGAGAGCTTTATCCCTGCCATCAGTTCGTAGGAAACGAGGAGTTCAGGCTCGGAGATGTCTGGAACGGAATACAGAATACGGCCGTCCGGGATGAGTTCAAGCTTTGCAATGTATATGCCAAGGATAAATGCCGCGAATGTTTCGCAAGATTCTACTGCAGCGGCGGATGCGCAGCCAATGCCTATAATTTTTCCGGTGATATTAACGGAGCATATGAAACAGGATGTCAGCTTCAGCGTAAACGCACAGAGGTTGCGATAATGATGAAAGCGGCGATGGCAGGCGGCATTAATGAAGAAAACACATCAGATGATGTTACCGATGTGGACGATATATGATCTTAAAAAACATATTGTTTTTAAATATTTTTAAATCTAGGTAATGTAGGGAGAAAAGAAATGAAAAAACGTAATGCGATCCTCACACTTGTCATAGTGATCGTACTGACCGTTGCCTTCGGGCTCATGGTTGTATACGGTGTGGGGCAGGACAAGGTAGGTGCAGCTTCGGAGATCAAACTGGGTCTTGATCTTGCAGGCGGTGTAAGTATCACATATCAGGCTGTCGGAGAGGAAAAGCCCTCCAATTCCGATATGGACGATACGATCTTCAAGCTTCAGAAGCGTGTTGAAGGCTACAGCACTGAGGCTCAGGTCTATAAGGAAGGAGAGGACCGTATCAACATCGAAATCCCCGGTGTTGAGGATGCAAATGCCGTATTGCAGGAATTGGGTAAACCCGGTCAGCTTTATTTCATTGCCCAGTATGATAAGGACGGGAATCCCAATTACAGCGGTAACGGTGTCCTCAGTAAAAGTATAGATGAGCTGAAGGAAGACGGTTCAATAGTTCTTGAGGGTACAGATGTACAGTCTGCAACCGGAGGAGCTTATCAGGATGAGCTTAAGGGCGTTCAGTATGTTGTAGAGCTGACACTCACACCGGAAGGTGCGCAGAAGTTCGCGGACGCTACCACAAAAGCAGTTACGAATCATGATTCCATAATGATCTATTATGACGGAGCAGCGGTAAGCATTCCCACTGTACAGTCAGCCATAACCAACGGTCAGGCACAGATCACAGGTATGGAGGATGCGGATAAGGCAGAGCAGCTTGCTTCAACAATCCGTATAGGTGGCCTTAAGCTTGCACTTGAAGAATTAAGAAGTAATGTCGTAGGTGCCCAGCTGGGTTCTGAAGCGATAGCAACAAGTATAAAGGCCGGTATAATCGGTTTCGCGATAGTAGTTGTATTCATGCTTGCGGTTTTCCTTATCCCGGGTCTTTGTGCTTCACTTGCACTTGCTCTGTATATAGTAATAGTGATGGTACTTCTTAACTTCTTCTCAGATGCGTTTGGTCTTACTCTTACGCTTCCGGGTATAGCAGGTATCATCCTGTCGATAGGTATGGCGGTTGATGCCAATGTTATTACCTTCGCACGTATACGTGAAGAGATCGCTGCGGGCAAAACGGTAAATACCGCTATCAAGCTTGGATATGAGAAGGCTTTCTCGGCAATACTCGACGGAAACCTTACAACACTTATTGCGGCAGTGGTACTCGGAATCCTCGGTACCGGTTCCATCAAGGGTTTTGCAATAACTCTCGGAATAGGTATTGTGGTTTCAATGTTTACGGCTCTCGTAGTTACCAAGAGGCTTCTGGTAGCATTCTACGATCTCGGACTTAAGGACGAGAAATACTTCGGAAAAGCAAAGCAGGGCAAGGCCATCGATTTCCGCGGAAAGAGAAAGCTCTTTATGGGTATCTCAGTTGCAGTGATTCTTGCCGGTTTCGTGGTAATGGGAATAAATGCCGGAGCGGGAAAGCATGCTCTTAATCTTTCACTTGAATTCCTGGGTGGTACATCTACAAACGTAACATTTAATGAAGATATGTCAGTGGCTGATATAGATGCAAAGGTTGTTCCGGTCATCGAAGGAATAACCGGAGACGGTAATGTACAGGTACAGAAGGTTGCCGGTAAGAACGAGGTTATCTTTAAAACAAGAACTCTGTCGGCAGAGGAAAGAACAAGGTTCTCGGATGAGATGGTTGAGAACTTCGGAGTTGAGGCAGAGAAAATTACTGCTGAGACGATAAGCTCAACGATCAGCTCCGAAATGAGCAGAAGCGCTGTCATCGCTGTTATTGTAGCCACCTTATGTATGCTGCTTTACATATGGTTCAGGTTCAGCGATGTTAAGTTCGGTTTCGGTTCGGTAACGGCGCTGCTTCACGATGTGCTGGTTGTGCTTGCTTTCTATGCATTTTCGAGAGTATCGGTAGGTAATACCTTCATAGCATGTATGCTTACAATAGTGGGTTATTCGATCAATGCCACCATCGTTATCTATGACAGGATAAGAGAAGTGCTGAGAGATTCACAGTATAATACAATGTCTCTGGAAGATAAGGTGAATATGTGTGTTAACCAGACGCTCACAAGAAGTATCTTCACTTCACTTACCACCTTCATCATGGTTGCAGTTCTGTATGTTCTGGGCGTAACTTCCATAAAGGAATTCGCTCTTCCTCTTATGGTCGGTATCGTATGCGGTACATATTCTTCAATCTGCCTTGCAAGTGCACTGTGGTACATGTTCAAGACTCAGCAGTCAAAGAAGCCTGCAACCGTATCAGATACATCAAAAGGATCAAAAGCAAAGAATAAATAGTAAATAACACTAAACGATAAGACCTCGCATTGGGTTCATATGTGGGGTCTTTCTTTTATATTAAAAGACGCAAAACAGGAAAGCCAAAATGAAGAACTGGTATGTGGCAAACAAAAAAGCAGATTTTAACGCAATAGCACTTAAGTACGGCATCTCTCCGATACTCGCACGTATTATAAGAAACCGTGATATAACTGAAGATGATCAGATCGACATGTATTTAAACGGCAGACCTGAAGATATGAGAGATCCGCACCTTATGAAGGATATGGATAAGGCTGTCTCAATTCTTTATAAAGCCATCGGTGAAGGGAAGAAGATCCTTATAATCGGCGACTATGATATCGACGGAGTATGTTCATCATATATCCTGCTCAAGGGCATCATGGAAGCCGGCGGTACAGCAGATGTCAGACTGCCCGAACGTATGACGGACGGATACGGGATGAATATGGGTATGGTTGATGAGGCTCTTAAATCGGGTACCGGACTTATCATAACCTGTGACAACGGAATAAGTGCATCTGAAGAGATCCGGTATGCGGTTGATAAAGGCATAGATGTGATCGTCACAGACCATCATGAGGTTCCCTACGAAGAGACTGATACCGGGAAGAAATATAAACTGCCTCCCGCAAATGCGGTTGTTGATCCCAAGCAGGATGACTGTCCGTATCTTTTTAAGGAAATATGCGGTGGAATGGTTGCCTATAAGCTTATACAGTGTCTGTTTGAGAAAGCAGGCTGTTCAGATAAGAAAGAGCTGTTAAGAGAGCTGCTTATGTTTGCCGGTTTCGCAACCGTAGGCGATGTGATGGAGCTGAGGGATGAAAACAGAATAGCCGTTAAGTATGCCATTAAGGAAATGAAGACTACGAAGAACTTCGGAATGAACTGCCTTATAGATGTTCAGAAGGTGGACAGGAGCAGGCTTTCTCCTTATCATATCGGATTCATACTGGGACCGTGTATTAATGCTACGGGACGTCTGGATTCGCCGAAAAGAGCTCTTGAGATGTTTATGAAAGGAAATCATGAAGAAGCACTTTCAATAGCACTGGAGCTTAAGGATCTTAACGATAAACGCAAGGATATGACAGATCATTATACTAAGCTTGCCGTGGATATGGTAAACGGTTCAGGTGAGTTATCATCCGACCGCGTACTATGTGTTTATCTTCCCGAATGTCATGAAAGTATTGCAGGTATAGTCGCAGGCAAGCTAAGGGAAGCCTTCTATAAACCTTCATTTGTCCTTACAAAGGGCGGTGAAGAAGTAAAAGGTTCCGGACGATCGATAGAAGCCTATGATATGCATGCGGAAATGATAAAATGTGAAGATCTTTTTATAAAGTTCGGAGGACATAAGGCAGCCGCCGGTCTGTCAATGTATGAGGATAAGATAGATGAACTGAGGCAGCGTCTTAATGCTAACTGTACGCTGACGGAGGATGATCTTACCGAAAAGATCACTGCAGATATGCGAATGCCCGTAGAATATGTATCCCTTGGTCTGGCCCGCGAACTGGACAGACTGGAGCCTTACGGTAACGGAAACAGGAAACCGATGTTTGCAGAGAAGGATCTTACGGCAGAAGATATAAGAGTGTTCGGAAAAAACAGAAACGTTGTAAAGATGAAGTTAAAGTCTGCAAACGGCGGTAACGCAGGAGCAGATGCCATATGCTTCGGTGACGGAGACAGGATAGCGGAAGAATTAAGGTCTAAGGATAAGCTTTCTATTATGTATGAGCTTTCGGTTAATGAGTATATGGGAACGGAACGAGTAGAGCTTGTTTTGAAAGAATGGAAGTAAATTGTATCATGGTGTATGATCAGAAAAGAATAGGTGTAAATGTTTCAGGGAGTATAATTTACAAAGAATGGGAGGAAGAACAGATATGAAGCTGCAGGATTTAATTAAAGACTTTGAGTACAGCTGTGTAAACGGTTCATTGGACAGAGATATAACAGAGGTCGTGTACGATTCGAGAAAGATTAGCGAAGGCTGTCTGTTTGTATGTGTTAAGGGTGCTAATTTTGACGGTCACAGCGCCGTACCGCAGGCCTGCGAAAAAAAAGCCGCTGCCGTTCTTGTTGAACAGGATGTGGATGTCAGGGGCGACATAACGGTCATACGGGTTGAAAGCACCAGATATGCAATGGCTCATGTTGCGGCTGCTCTTAACGGTTATCCTTCAAAAAAGCTTAAGATGATAGGCATAACAGGTACCAAGGGCAAGACCACAACCACGTATCTTATAAAAAACATACTGGAAAATGCAGGTTATAAGGTGGGACTTATCGGGACAATAGAAGTTATCATCGGTGATACACATATCCATGCCGAGAATACAACGCCCGAATCATATGTTTTGCAGGATTATCTTAAAAGAATGGTCGATGCGGGGATGGATGCCGTGGTTATGGAGGTATCTTCACAGGGACTTATGCTTCACCGTACTGCAGCAATAGATTTTGAACTCGGAATATTTACAAATATCGAGCCGGATCATATCGGTCCCAACGAGCATACCGATTTCGAACATTATATGTCATGCAAGAGCATGCTTTTCAGACAGTGCAGAACAGGTATACTTAACGGTGATGACAGCCATGTTGACGAAATACTTAAGGATCATACCTGTGAAGTCGAAAAATACGGCCTTAATGAAGGCAATGACATAGTTGCAAAGGATATTGAATTCATTACGGGAAAGGGATATCTGGGAGTATCCTTCAGGACAGAGGGGCTTATTGAAATGAGAGCCGAGGCGGATCTGCCCGGAATATTCAGCGTGTATAATTCACTGTGTGCAATAGCCGTATGCAGGCATTTTAACATAAATGAGGAAAACATATTAAAGGCACTTAAAGAGGCAAAGGTCAAGGGACGTATTGAGATGATAAAGGTATCGGATGACTATACCCTGATGATCGATTATGCTCATAACGCGATGGCCCTCGAAAGCCTTCTGACAACACTTAAAGAATATAAGCCAAAGCGTCTTGTATGTCTGTTCGGATGCGGCGGGAACAGATCAAAGCTGAGACGTTATGATATGGGTGAGGTTTCCGGCAGGCTTGCCGATCTTACCGTCATCACTTCGGACAACCCCAGGTTTGAGGAGCCGCTTGACATAATTAAGGATATTGAGACGGGAATATCCAAAACAGACGGAAAACACATCTCCATTCCCGACCGTAAGGATGCCATACGATACGTTATAAACAATGGACAGCCCGGAGATATAATCGTACTTGCAGGCAAGGGACATGAGGATTATCAGGAAATAAAGGGAGTTAAATACCCTATGGATGAAAGAGTCCTGATAGATGAGATCATGAATGAACAGAAATGATTCTAAATATGGCTAAAAACCCACATTTTCCGCTTGATTAGTGGACATGGTTATGTTATATTTATGAAGTTGCAATAAAAATCACGTTTGCGGATAGGCAGACCGGTGCCTTGCTCGGGTGGTCTGTTAAAGGAAGCAGACGGAAGTCAAACCAAACGGAGGTAAAGAAAATGAGCGTAATTTCAATGAAGCAGTTGCTTGAAGCAGGTGTTCATTTCGGACACCAGACCAGAAGATGGAACCCTAAGATGGCTCCTTATATCTACACCGAGAGGAACGGTATCTACATTATCGATCTTCAGAAGTCGGTAGGAATGGTTGACGATGCTTACAATGCAGTAGTATCTATCGCTGAGCAGGGCGGAACCATCCTGTTCGTCGGAACAAAGAAGCAGGCACAGGACGCAGTCAAGGTTGAGGCTGAGCGCTGCGGCATGTACTATGTAAATGAGAGATGGCTTGGTGGTATGCTCACCAACTTCAAGACCATCCAGAGCCGTATAAAGAGGCTTAAGGACATCGAGAGAATGTCAGAGGACGGTACATTCGATGTACTTCCCAAGAAAGAGGTTATCGAGCTTCGCAAGGAATGGGACAAGCTTGAGAAGAATCTTGGCGGTATCAAGGAAATGAAGAGGATTCCCGATGCGATCTTCGTTGTTGATCCCAAGAAGGAAAGGATCTGCGTTCAGGAGGCACATGCACTCGGAATAACTCTTATCGGTATAGCAGATACCAACTGCGATCCCGAGGAGCTTGATTACGTTATACCCGGTAATGATGATGCAATAAGAGCCGTTAAGCTTATCGTAAGCAAGATGGCAGATGCAGTTATAGAAGGACATCAGGGTGAGACCGCAGAGACCGAAGCAGATATGGCTGAAGCAGCTAATGCAGTGGAAGATGCAGAGCCTGCAGATATCGAAGAGGTAGCTGCTGAGGCTTAAAAGAAGCCTGTTACGTTTCAGTTCAAACAGCGGTTATAACAGATGTAATAAATATAGTTACCGATAATTACAGGAGGAAATATAAATGGCTAATATTACAGCAGCAATGGTCAAGGAACTTCGTGAGATGACCGGCGCAGGGATGATGGATTGTAAGAAGGCTCTTAACGAGACCGATGGTAATATGGATGAGGCAGTAGAGTTCTTAAGAAAGAGCGGAGCTGCCAAGGCAGTTAAGAAGGCAAGCAGAATAGCTGCCGAGGGTATCTGCCGTATAGCATGCGAAGGAAATACCGCAGTAGTTGTAGAAGTTAATTCAGAGACTGACTTCGTTGCAAAGAACGAAGTATTCCAGGAATTCGTACAGAAGGTTGCGGATACGGCTCTTGCATCCGGACTTCAGGGTGGAAAGGACGGCGAGGATGTAGCTGCTCTCCTTGAAAAGGACGGACTTAACGATCTCCTTGTTGAGAAGACTGCAAAGATAGGTGAGAAGCTCTCCGTAAGACGTTTTGACAGGGTAGAGGCTGACTGCGTTGCCACATATATTCACGGCGGCGGAAGGATCGGCGTTATCGTGGCTGGAAACGGGGCCTGCGATGATGCTGCCAAGGAAGCTCTTACCAATATTGCAATGCAGGTAGCAGCCATGTCACCTCAGTATATCTGCCGTGATGAGATATCTGCAGAGAATCTGGCTAAGGAGAAAGAGATAACAATAGACAGCGCACTTAACGATCCCGAGACACTTCCGAAGCCCATACTTAATGATGTATTTGCAAAGGCTCTTGAAGGAAATAAGTTAAATGATGCCGACAAGGCTGTATATGAAGAGAAGAAGAATGACAAGTATCTGTTCAACTTCCTCTCAGAGGATGCAAAGAATGCACTGGCAGCGCTTGCAATGGAAGGTAAGGCTGAATATGTTGAGAACAAGATATTCAGCGGTCTTGTAGAGGGACGTATTTCCAAGCATCTTAAGGAAATCTGCCTTATGGATCAGGTTTATGTAAGAGCAGAAGACGGTAAGCAGACAGTAGCAAAATATCTTGAATCAGTTAACAAGGAACTTAAGATCGCAGAATTTGTACGCTTCGAAGTAGGCGAAGGAATGGAGAAGAAGAACGAAGACTTCGCAGCTGAGGTTGCTGCCCAGATGGCAGGAAACTAATACTGTCTGGTTTCATTTATAACTGATCGTTACAGTACACCCGGAGCTGTATAGAGGCTCCGGGTGTATGTTTTATGAATTGATATCGTAACTATAGTCCGAACCGTGTTATACTTATGCTGTAAGTATAGTGAATGATTAAAGTCTAACTCCTAATAACAGGTACGAAAAAATGAGAGATATTTCGGAATCAAGAAAAAATATTGAAGATATAGACAGACAGATGGCATCACTGTTTGAAAAGCGTATGCAGTGCTCACATGAAATAGCCGAATATAAAAAAGCAAAGGGTATACCCGTATTCGACAGCAGCCGTGAGAAGACTCTTATCGAAAAAAACGAAGCCTACATAGTCGATACTGAATTAAAGCCTTATTACAGACAGTTTATGAAGGACATAATGGATATTTCCAAGCAGTATCAACGGTCTCTTTATAAAGAGGAAACCGGCAAAATAAAAATAAGGGTAATTAATGGGCCTAATATTAATATGCTTGGCATACGTGAACCTGATATATACGGTAAGATCACTTATAAAGAGCTTGTAAGGCTGATAGAAGAACATTCAGCAAAAAAGGATGTTTATGTTGAAGTGATGCAGAGCAATCATGAAGGTGATCTGGTTGATATGCTTCAGGACTGCTATGGGAAGGCAGACGGGATAGTGATCAATCCCGGTGCCTGTACACATACAAGCGTTGCCATCCTCGATGCACTTAAGGCAATATCCGTACCTGCAGTAGAGGTTCATATTTCCGAAGTGGATAAGCGGGAGGATTTCAGACAGATAAGCTATATCAGACAGGCATGCATGGCTACAATAACGGGACATGGCATTAACGGCTATCTTGAAGCCATCGATATGCTTAAGGAAAATCATAACACCAAATAAAAACAGAGGAACACTATGGAATGGATAAACAGAAGTAAAGTACTTATTGTCGGACTCGGCCTTATGGGTGGAAGCTATGCCAAAGCTTTAAAACGGCTCGGATACTACGTGTCTGCAATAGATAAAAACAGTTGGGCTGTACAATATGCCTTAGATAATAGTATAATAGATGCCGGTTCAAGTGAGCCCGATAAAGCTCTGATCTCAGAAGCAGATACCATAATTTTTGCTTTATATCCGGGAATAATAGCAGAGTGGATAAGAAATAACCAGTCTTATTTCAGACCCGGCATAATAATAACCGATGTCACCGGGATCAAGGGTGCGGTTGTTTATGATATACAGGAAGTACTGCGGGAAGATGTTGAATTCATTGCTGCTCATCCAATGGCCGGACGTGAACTGAGCGGAGTCGAGAACTCTGATGAGAGGATATTCAGAGAGGCTAATTATATAGTGGTGCCTACCGATAAGAATTCAAAAGAAGCAATTGAATGGTGCGGGAATCTCGGGCGGCTTCTCGGCTTTTCAAATGTATCCGTACTTTCACCCGATGAACATGACAGGATGATAGCTTATGTATCACAGCTGACACATTGCATAGCAGTATCACTGATGACCTGCCATGATGATGAAGGACTTGCCGATTATACCGGAGATTCATTCAGGGATCTTACAAGGATAGCCCGCATAAACGAGAATATGTGGACCGAGCTTTTCTTTATGAACAAGGAAAAGCTTCTTGAAGAAATGGATGCGTTTATAACTGAATTTCAGTTCTTAAGATACTGTATTGAAAACGAGGATTCCGAAGCTCTTAAGGCCAAGATGAGGCTGTCTACGGAACGAAGGAAGGCATTTGACAGAAACAGATCGAAGGAATAGTGGTAAAAATGCGCTATTATGAAGATAATCTCGGAATTTACTATGAACCGGTCGATGACGGCCGGTCTGTAACGATCCTCGATGCGGATAAAAAGCTCGGTGAAATTGTTATCCCGGAGCTTATAAATGAAATTCCCGTAAAAGCAATCGCAAAGAAAGCTTTCCTTGGATGCAAGATTTTAAGATCGGTAAGGCTCCCTAAAGGTATAGACAGCATAGGCGAATGGGCTTTTGCATTTTGTGATAATCTTTATTCATTGGAGCTTGCGAGGAATGATATCAAATGGGGCAAGGGCGTATTTAAGAATGACAGAAAGCTTAAACGCATATCCATATATCCGGACTGCTCTGATGATCCGATGACATGCAGGCTGCTGGCGGCAGCGCCTGTTATCATGGATGCCGAATACCTGCTTGATATAAAGCATGCAGGTTATCCCGAATGGATCAAAAAGTGGGATACAAGGCTTGAACATCTTCTTAACCTGGCAGATGACGAGGGTTATCATCTGTATGTCCTGTGCGGAGAAGAAGATCTTCATTTCGATTATGAGGAATATCTTGAATATAACCGCGAAAAAAAAGCAGAGCTGTGTATGCTGCGTCTTATTAACGATAAAGGTCTTACAGACCTGTTCAGGAACCGGCTGACTGATTATATCCTTGAACATACCGCGGGCTGTTATTCGGATGCCGCTATCAGGGTCCTTATCAAAAAGCATGGAGATGAAGAAGAGTATTACAGATTATTACTTGGAATAAAGGCAATAACGTATGATAACCTGGATATCATCCTGCATAAAATGGGTGACAGACATACGCAGATGAAGGCTTATCTTATAGAACAGTGCGGATCAGCCACAGAGGAATTCTTTGATGATCTTATGTTATAAATAAAGCAGAACAAAAACAACAAAACTGAAAGGGATACCAGCATGAAAGAACAAAAAAACCTTATGGGTTGGCGGCCTGATATAAAGGTTGTCGACTGTACTCTTCGGGACGGAGGACTGGTGAATAATTTCTTCTTTACCGACGAATTCGTCAAGCAGCTCTATATAACCAATCTGAAGGCCGGAGTGGATTATATGGAAATGGGTTACAAGGCAAGCCGTGAACTGTTTGATGAGAGTAAATTCGGCAAATGGAAATTTTCGGATGACGAGGATATAAGAGCAGTTGTCGGTGATAACGATACCGACCTGAAAATATCCGTTATGGCTGATGTCGGACGCTGTGATTATAAAAATGATATACTTAAGAAGAGCGAAAGCCCTATAGATCTTATAAGGGTAGCGACCTATATAAATACAATACCTCAGGCGGTTGACATGATAGAGGATGCTGCCGGCAAGGGTTATGAGACCACTGTAAATATCATGGCAATTTCACAGGCACAGGAATCGGATGTACGTATTGCCCTGGATATGCTCGGTCAGACTCCCGTACAGTGCTTTTACATAGTAGACAGCTACGGATCCATATACCCCGAACAGATGACAAGAATAGCAGATCTGTATCTGGATATTGCCGCCAAGTACGGTAAAAAGGTCGGCATTCATGCTCATAACAACCAGCAGCTTGCTTTCGCTAATACAATAGAAGCGGTGGGCTGCGGGGCTGATTATCTGGATGCTACATATTCGGGTATGGGACGAGGCGCAGGTAACTGTTATATTGAATCGCTGATCGGTTTCCTGCATAATCCCAAGTATAACCTTTATCCTGTAATCAAATTCGTTGAAAAATATATCAATCCGCTCAGGGAAGAAGGAGTAACATGGGGGTATGACATGCAATACCTTTTTACCGGTCTCCTGAACAGACATCCCAAGGTGGCGATTGATTTCACCAAGGCAGGCAGAAAGGATCTTACAGAGCTCTATAACGAGGTTATCCTGCTTGATTAAAAGCGTTAACAAACGTATAATAATATTGATCTGTGAAGGAGAGAATTTATGAACAAGCTTAACATAGTCAAAGAATTATCAAACAATGCCTATCCCGGCAGGGGAATAATCATCGGAAAAACAAAGGACGGAAGTAAAGCGGTAACAGCCTACTTTATCATGGGCCGAAGCTCCAATTCAAGAAACAGGATATTTGTAGAAGACGGAGAAGGCATAAGAACGGAAGCATTTGATCCCGCGAAGCTTGAGGATCCTTCTCTTATAATCTATGCTCCCGTACGTGTTCTGGGTAATAAGACGATAGTTACCAACGGTGATCAGACAGATACCATATATGAGGGAATGGACAGACAGCTTACCTTTGAGCAGTCGTTAAGAAGCCGTGAGTTCGAGCCGGACGGTCCCAATTATACACCAAGGATATCAGGCATAATGCATATAGAGAACGGTAAATATAATTACGCAATGTCTATTCTTAAGAGCAATAACGGTGATCCTTCCGCATGCAACAGATATACATTCGCTTATGAGAATCCCGCGGCAGGTGAAGGACACTTTATACACACATACATGCAGGACGGTAATCCGCTTCCTAGCTTTGAAGGAGAACCCAAGCTTGTTGAGATAGACGGTGATATCGATGAATTCACCAAAACGGTATGGGATAATCTCAATGAAGATAACAAGGTATCCCTGTTTGTAAGATTCATTGATATAAGCTCCGGGAAATATGAGACAAGGATCGTAAATAAAAACAAATAGAAATATATGCAGGTATATTGTAAAGGAAGGATACGAGTATGAAAGAACTTGAATTGAAATACGGCTGCAATCCCAATCAGAAGCCGGCAAGGATATATGTTAATGACGGAAGGGATCTTCCTATAGAGGTTTTAAACGGCAAACCCGGATATATTAATTTTCTGGATGCATTCAATGGCTGGCAGCTTGTTAAGGAGCTTAAGGAAGCTACGGGATATCCTTCCGCAGCTTCATTTAAGCATGTTTCACCTGCGGGAGCCGCTATCGGCAAACCACTTGACGAAACGATGCGCAAGATATACTTTATCGACGATGATCTTGAGCTTTCACCCATAGCCTGTGCATATGCAAGAGCAAGGGGTGCCGACAGGATGTCTTCATATGGTGATTTCATCTCACTCTCCGATGTATGTGATGTGTCAGCCGCCAAGCTTATTAAAAAGGAATTCTCGGACGGGATAATTGCTCCCGGATATGAACCCGAAGCCCTTGAAATACTCAAGGAGAAAAAGAAGGGAGCATATACGATAATAAAGATCGATCCCGAATATGTTCCGGATCCGATAGAGCATAAGGAAGTATTCGGAATCACCTTCGAACAGGGAAGAAATAATGTTAAGATAGATGAATCTCTGCTTACAAATGTTGTAACCAAAAATAAGGATATACCTGAACCGGCAAAGCATGATATGATCATATCCCTTATCACTCTTAAGTATACTCAGTCCAATTCGGTATGCTTCGTTAAAGACGGACAGGCGATCGGCATAGGAGCGGGACAGCAGTCAAGAGTCCACTGTGTAAGGCTTGCCGGACAGAAGGCTGACAACTGGCTTCTGCGTCAGTGTCCCAAGGTAATGAACCTTCAGTTTGTGGACGGTATCAAGCGTGCCGACAGAGATAATGCCATAGATAATTATATCGGTGAGGCTTATATGGATGTTCTTAAGGATGGGGCATGGCAGAAGATATTCAAGATAAAGCCGGAACGTCTTACAGATGAGGAAAAACGCGAATGGCTTGACCGCATGGACGATGTTGTTCTCGGCTCGGACGCTTTCTTCCCCTTCTATGACAGTATCGAAAGAGGCTATAAGAGCGGTGTTAAATATGTCGTTCAGCCCGGCGGTTCAATAAGGGATCAGGATGTTATCGACTGCTGTGATGAATACGGTATTGCAATGGTATGTAACGGTGTAAGGTTATTCCATCATTAATACAAAAGGAAAGTACATTAATGGGTCTTTCGGGTAGCAGTATTACAATTGCCATATTGTTTGCCGTTCTTTTGTTTTCAATAACAATATGTGAAGATCATCGGCATAAGAGCTCCAATGACGAGGGCCTGGGGAAGTTCCTCATTTTTTCAGGTGCTTACATGCTGGGGATCTTCAGTTATATTGTTATTTATCTGACCGGCAGCAGATTTGAAAATCTTAAGTATGTATTTATTCTGATCGTATGGTTTGCGTATTGTGCCGTGCTTGCATCAATGATCATTCAGTCTATGTACATATTCGGCATTGATAAGCTGTGGATCAAGAACTGTACCG
>JAEEGL011465055.1_pt1 | contig 24747 bp, 15 predicted proteins | sample 9134231 | NCBI WGS metagenome assembly JAEEGL01 (sample SAMN16246548, study PRJNA631951) | gut metagenome | biome: gut microbiome; feature: rumen; material: fiber-attached | host: Bos | place: Iran: Karaj | collected 2018-10
CGTGCGTACCGGCCGGTACACGGCGGTTCAAAGTACGGAGTTTACAGCAGGTGGATTGAAACGTTCGTATATACTTACAAGCGTTTTGTATCCCAGTGAACCAATATAAGTATTGGTCATCGCGTGATGCATTGACCACGAACGAGCGGATGCCCATGCGCCTTTAGACGAGTGAGCGTCTGCATAAGCCCTCTTACATCCGACACCGAGTTTTATTAGCTCTTTGTATCTTGTTTTGGGCTTTTTCCAATACCTCCATTGTAGCATTCTGATGCGGCGCCGAATCCAACCATCAAGACTTTTGAGCAGGGAGGTCATTGAGGCTTTACGATAGTAGTTGACCCAGCCCGTTGAGGCTTGGTTTAGCTGCTTTATGACCTCTTTAATTGAATCTCCCCGCCGTGTTATCGCTCGAATCTTGGATTTGAATCGCTCGATTGGCTTAGGATGCACGTTAAGCTGTGCCACACCTAGTGTTTGGGAACTTTCTTGCAGTGTGTATCCGAGGAACTTAATCCCGATGGGGCTACCTGCTTGGCTTTTCTCGCGATTCACACGTAGTTTAAGTTTCCTTTCGAGGAAGCGCGTACATGACTGCATTACCCGAATCGCAGCGCGTTTGGATTTGACGTAAATGTTCACGTCGTCCGCATATCTAGCGAACTTGTGACCGCGCCTCTCCAGTTCCTTATCAAACGGTGTGAGATAGATATTGCTGAGGAGTGGCGAAAGGTTTCCGCCTTGTGGGCTTCCCGCCTCTGTCTCCACTACTACCCCATCTTTCATCATACCACTCTTGAGGAAACTCTTGATGAGCTGTATCACACGTTCGTCTTTGATAGTACGCCGGAGCATTTCAAGAAGTAGGTCGTGGTTTATCGTGTCGAAATATTTGGACAAATCGATATCTACGACATAGCAGTATCCCTGATTATAGAGATTACGCATCTTCTCCACCGCATCGTGGGCGCTTCTGCCCGGTCTGAATCCGTAACTTGAATCTGAGAATTGCGGTTCGAACAGGGGGCTCAATATCTGGTGTACCGCCTGTTGGATGATTCTATCCTGCACAGTTGGGATACCAAGTTGTCTTGTGCCGCCGTTCGGCTTAGGGATTTCGACACCGCGCACAGGCGTTGCCTTGTATTTACCTTTTAGCAGTAATTTCAGAATCTCCTCACGTCTTCGTTTCATGTCATCGATGGTTTCGTCTATGCTACGACCATCTATGCCATGACTGCCGTGGTTCCTACGAACTCGGAGATAAGCATTGGATATGTTTATCCGATTCGCTATCAACTCCATGAGTTCGCCTGTGTTCCCTCCTCGCGCCTTGACACGTTCCAGTAGTTCATGCTGACCATCCTTGAGCCACTGTAAGACCTCTCGTCTTAATTTGCGTCTAGGGGGAGTTGCCTCCGCTTTCTGGTTTCGTCGCATAAAATACCTTTCTGTTCTTGGTTTGAGTACTTTGTTCGGCCCTTCGGCTTGCGCCTACTATGGCCTCTGCTGACTTCTCGCCGTTTGCCGGCGAGACCTCCCTGGGTAAGAGCAACCGCTTTCGTTCCATGTACCTGCCACATGTACACCCGCGGAGTCCTGAGCCGTTATCGGGTTTGCAGTCACGGGCCTGCTTGCCCCTCCGTGTATGCCTTAATATGTGGTTTCTATGTCGTCAGGTCGGAACTTTGCCTCCACCTTCCTTCAGATTCCGCCTCGCGACGGACCCCCTTGGTCTTGGCTAGTGATTCCCACGACTGGGGTTCACAGAGGACTTTCACCTCCAAGCTGTTGCCCATGCCAGGCACACCCGATGCGTGGCAAGCCCCGCAACGCCCCGCCCAAGCTTCTACCTGGTTTTATGCAATTATCCTATACTCGCAATACAAAACATAACAACTCAGTCTATAGCCATAAGCAACGTTATGCTATTACGGGTATTTGTGTGTTTGTAGGGATGAGGAATGAGGCATAGGACTGCCGAGTTCTAAAAATGTTTGATAATATCGTACTTTCATAATCAGATGGATACTCACGATTATCGCCCTTGTATGGTTTGCATGTTGACAAAGCCTTTCGCGTCTGAAGGGGCGAAATGTCACAGCCCGGGGTGGAGCGAAGTGAAACCCCGGGTAAATGTGAAATTATCAACAATTCGCACGCTGAAAGTGTGCAACAAAAACACAAAACTAATAGAATCCGACAGCCCTGGGCTCCTCCCCCACTCCGCTAAAACCCTACATGCCATGCATGTTATGCAGGAGAAGTCAATAGAGGGCTGAACATTTACCCCTCAATCGGAATATAACTGGATCGCATTTGACAAAATAGATTAAACCAATTATAATTATAGCGAGCATGTAGACACCATGTGTTCAATATACAAAAATCATTATCTTGAAATACGGAGAAACAGATGATGCTAAAAAACATACACATAAAATTATGCTTATTATTAACACCAGTATCATTTCTTATTTCAAGTTGTGATGACGGACCAAAGCAAACCTGTTGCAATTATTTCTCGGAAAGTAGCGCATATCATTCCGCTATTGCCGATCCCGAAAACGCACCACGCGAATTAATTTATATATATGCTGTACGGTACAGAAATTTGCCAAACTAAAGGACCAAACCAATATTGAATATCCCAGCGCTGGTGAATATCTGTGCGCAATAATGCCTGAAATGAACGGGATTAATTATGATTATCATACAAACGACGACAAGGATGCTGTGAACGTTTGTTCTGAATCCATTCCCATGCATGCCAGGATGGCAAACAAAATCAAAGAAGCATGGGATAATTGTTGTTATTTCATGGGAAGTCACGTCATAGAACGTCAGGAAAATGCCTGTAGTAAACTTGATTCGAACGCTGAGCCTGAAGCAAGTTCAAACTGCTGGAACGAACTGGAAAGAAAATCATTCGAATACTTATCTTGTTTCAGAACATATATTACTCAGGGCACCTGTGAATATATCATTAATTAGACTTACCTGACTGTGTTGACGCTTTGTAGATACAGTCGGTAAAAATGCTTGTTGCCATTGTTATGGCCATAGTTAATGAAAACCCTGAAAGGGCGACAGAAACGCATATGCCAAAATAGAACTCGACTGTCTTGGAGTACCGCTTCGTAGTCATCATACCGCGATTGGACTATCCAACGATAACGATTTTGTCACATAGGGTTTATCTCGTCTTTAGTGGAGATTTTTTTGCCTTTTTCTCGACTTTGGTTCCCACGAACATAGATTCAACGTCATCTTTTGGTACAATCCATGATTTTGGATAATGATTAAATGCACGGGCCTCTGAAAACATCTCACGCATTTTCTGAACATTGGAAACGTTCCATTTGTCCAGCGACTGATCGAATACCGCTGTATAGGAAAACATCTCACTCATATCGGTAACACTGGATACATCCCACTTCTCAAGTGGTTGATTGAACGATTGAGAAAACAAAAACATGCCGCTCATGTTTTTGACTTTAGATACATTCCAATAGTTCAATGGTTGATTAAATGCAGTACAGCTCCCTGTATTCTCCTCATCACTATCCGGATCGCTTTGCAGACACATATCATCAATTGCAAACATCCCGCTCATATCTTCGACACTGGATACATTCCATTTTTCTAGTGGCTGGTTAAAGACAAAGGCATCATAAAACATCTCGCTCATATTTTTAACATTTGAAACATCCCAATTTTCAATCGGCTGATTGAACGTATGGGCATCTGCAAACATCCCACTCATATCGGTTACATTTGAAACATTCCACTTTTCGATTGGTTGATTAAAGTCAACAGCATAATAAAACATTCCACTCATATCAGTAACATTGGATACATCCCAGTTATCAAGCGGCTGATTAAAAGATGTGGCATGCAAAAACATATTTTTCATATGAGTGACCTTTGAAACATTCCAATGATCAAGCGACTGGTTAAAAGAAGAAGCTTCAGCAAACATTCCACTCATATCAGTAACACTGGATACATCCCAGTTATCAATGGGTTGATCGAATTTTGTTGCCTGATAAAAAAAATGGCTCAAATCTGTGACCTGTTTTAGGTTGGGAGTTTGAGTTGGAACAGCCGTTAGATTCTGACAGAATCCAGCAAACCACGCCATGCTTTTCCATTCGATATCCCCCCATTCATCGACAGAAACAACCGCAAATTGACTGTCATCATCATCTGTTTTAGGAAATGTGCATAAATTATTATCATCCTCTTGACAAGTTCTGGCACATAAGAGCATTTCTGGAATTTCACCACGCACCCAAATCTGATGATTTCCAGAATTGCGTTGATATATACATTTCTGATCTTTATCGGAAGAAATATATTCATATTCACCATCGCCGTTACAGTCCAAATCAAATCGAATGGCTGAATTATCCGGTGATATAACGCGAACAATAATCACGACATCATCATTTGGATTATCCCGGTTACTGGACTGAATATCTGTCTTAATTGTATATTTTAACGGTTTTCGATTTTCAAAATCCGACATTCGAACAGCATCGCTTTGAGCAGGCTCCAAGGCAGACTGTGGTTCAATGCTTTGTTCGGGTTTCTTAGCGCAAGATATCGCTGAAATTGCACAAAGAAATATGACAATATAAATAGATGAAAGTCGCGATCTCATAATGTCTCCTTGAGCACATTTCTGATCAGTAGTGATGCATAAATCCAACTAAAATCAAATTGAAAGCCCGCGCGTATCATCAGATAGCGCGGGCCGGGCGGCGTATGCAATAGCCGCCCATGCAAGGCGTATTGGCCGAAGGCCAATAGCCATGCCCCAAAATGTAAAGACGTACCATGTAACGCCTCTGACACGCAGTATTAATTGATCTGCAATCTACAATTTACATCACAATTTGATTCACCATCGCATTGTTCATCGCCATTGACGATACCATCACCGCAATAGGGCGCGCGTTTACAGTCCGATGTACAACCACCGTAGTCCCCCATATTCCCGGCTTTTCCGAGATCACATGCCTCGCCCTTATCCTTCTGAATGATTCCGTCACCGCAGAATGGTGCCATACGCATGCATCCCGGCATACAACCTTCGCCGTAGGTGGTGTTATTCATACCATCGTCGCAGACTTCGCCTTGGTACGTAGAAACGACGCCGTCGCCGCAGTAGGGAGATTTGCATTGTGTTGTGCAACCTGAGCTGCCATCGTCATTATTATGACTGTCTTTGTCGCATTCTTCCCCTTTGTCGGTTTGTACAATGCCATCGCCGCAGAACCATCTGCATGTATTGGGATTGCACAGCGGATCACTGCTGGAATCACAGTCTTCAACAGAATCGACATGGCCGTTGCCGCATGTGTCGAGCTTGCAGTTGGTGCACAAGGAGTCATCACTGTCACAGCCTTCGCCATATTCGAGAATGTGATTGCCGCAATAAGAGGTCTGAATGCAGTTCACGCAGCCAAGCATCAGAGCAACATCATCGTTCGTATGCCCGGCAATATCACATTCTTCGTTCGAAGCGACAACGCCATCACCACAAAGACTGGAGCAGCTGTTTGCTGCAGGAATACCAAAGCCGTCAAGTGTCAGTTTAAATTCTGCGCCCGAGGCTGCCCGTTCCGCATGGAATATTTTGAGTTCGTACAAACCACCTTCGTAAATGCCATAGCGAGTATCACATTTGCGCGATATTATACCGCCATTCTTACTATCTACGCTGGAGCAGTTTTGGTTTGAAAGCGTATTCTGTCCTTCAACTCTGGCATGCATGCCGCCGACATCGAGGAACAGCTTGCCGTTGATGAAAACCCAAACGTCGTCATCTCCAGCAAAATTCAGCGTTTCTCCCCCTTTGTACAGGAACATCGTCGAGATTTCGGTCGTAAAGCTGCCGTTGTGGTTGTTTGGAGCCAGTGGATTGTTTTCTTTCCAGCCCTGTCCGTCGATGGGCGAGAAGTAACCGCTGTATGGAGCTATAGCCGAATCGAATACATATCGGGAAGGATTGCCTGTTATTTGGGTCAGAGGCAGTGTCGTCTTGTATTCTTTGCTAACGACATTGTCCGTGCGATACCATTTATTAAAGGATTTACCGCAAAGCAGATGATGTCTCTTGCTCAGTTTACTGACGTGATGCCATATGGTATTCCCCGTTCCCCCCACATACGTCGGATAGTTTGCACCATTGTAACTCCCACCTTGAACAAAAGCTGAGCACTGTGTAGAATTCATACTACCGCAGCAATTATCACTGATGGAACCGTTAAAGACAGGTTTGCCCTCGCTGTCGAGAGTATCCTCAACCAAGCCGAAGCACAGGTTGCCAGCAAAGCCTTCGAAATCGGGATAACCATAATTCTTTTTAAGCCATGCCTGTCCAACATTAAGATCCGAGACACGGCCATGAATTTGCGGTACAAAACTACCCGGCTCAGATGAACCCACCGTTCTTATACAATCGCTATCAGCACTGAGTTCATTATAAACCGTTGAATTGACTAGTCCTGAACCACTCGATAGATTGCGCCCAACAAAATCACGGTAAGTGACTGGAAGCTCAATCGTATCGGGGTAAGATGCTGCCGGATTTGTACATGCAAAGCCTTCTTCAATCTGGCAGTTCTTCGAACATCCCATACCTTTGCCGTTGTTTACACCGAGGTCGCAAATTTCCCCCGTGTGCCACATGACAATACCATCACCGCATTTGGGACGGCATTCAACGCCGAGGGGACATTCGAAGCCTGTTTCGACAGTACATACATCGCTGCAGCCATCCCCGCCAAGCACATTGCCGTCATCGCATGCTTCGCCATATTCGAGTATGTAGTTGCCGCAAGTCCTGGATGAGCCGCAGCTGTACACGCCTTGCGATTTGGAATAGCAATAGCCGGATTTCACAGAATGACAATCATCACCGCACCCTTTCTGTCCATCGCAGATTTCGTTGGGACCCACAAAACCATTGCCGCAGGTATCGAGTTCACAAGGTATTCCCGGCGTTTGACAATAATAACCGACCTCCAGCGTACAATTTGCGGAACATCCGTCACCACCTATTCTGTTGCCGTCATCGCATGCTTCGCTGCCAACGAGAATTCCGTCACCGCAAATGGGAGTACAAGGCACGCCTGCTGTCATGCAAACATACCCATCTTCTATCCTGCCATTTGCAGAACATCCGTCTCCGTCAATCGTATTGCCATCATCGCATTCCTCAAAACCATCCGGATCCAGAATGCCGTCGCCGCAGCCATCCGAAATCTTTTTACACTGTTCACCGGTGTTCGTAGTGCAGCAGGGATAGTTGGCGTATGTATTTGTCCCCGTGCACTCGACACAGGGGGCAATGATGCTACCAATACATTTGTAGTCGTCGTCATGGCGACAATGAATACATCCATTGCCAGTCTGATCGCACTCTTCGTCATTTTCGATAACAGAGTCACCGCATTTGTTGACATAGCCCTCTACGCAAGTACCATCCACTGCACTGCACAAATAACCATCTTTAGGCGTACAATCCTCTCTGCATCCTTCATTGCCGCCAGCAACAGAGGGATCGCACTGTTCTGAACCAGGCGTAAATATACCATCACCGCAATACGGCGCACGCCTACAATCGGCAGTACAGCCTATACCATAAGTAAAATGATTCTGTTCTGCGCCATCATCACATTCCTCTCCATCCGCTTCATCCTTATGTCCATCGCCACAATACGCAGCTAATTGACAAGTATTCGGATTACACAGTGGAACACCATCCACCATGCCATAAATACCGTAATGCACCATATTATCTGGTATTTCAGGGTTACCATAATCACAGTCTTCATGTTCATTAATGATAGAATTGCCGCAAATTGGAACACACTTACCCTCATTACATTCTTCATGTTCACCGCAGTATGAATCATGGCTTCCGCAATGCTGCTCATCATCTAACTCACATTGATTACCGAACAGATGATAATCTGTTTTGCATTGTATGATTTCACATTGACCATTTGTGCATTTGGCATCATTCACACCGGTTCCATCGAGACAATTCGTACCGCTGCTGCCGCAATTTGCGGGTGTATCTTCAATACAGGCATTCTCTTTAAGATGATAATCTGTCTTGCATTGTATGATTTCACACTGGCCATTCGTGCATTTGGCATCATTCACACCGGTTCCATTGAGACAATTCGTACCGCTGGCACCGCAATTTTCTTTGGTCTCCGCTATACAGCGATTGTCGTATAGATGAAATCCGGCTTTACATTTCCAAATGACGCATTCTTTCTCGAGGCATTCTCCAGCCGCCCAACCATCTACAAGCTCTGGACATGATTTACCGTGTGCACCACAATGATTGACATCATCCAACTCACAGTTATTCTGATATTTATGATACCCCTCCAGACACTCCGCAACGATGCACTGTCCCCCGCTGCAGTTGGCATCTTTCGCATTTTGAATACTCAGCGCATTACATGGGGAATCGCATGCACCGCAATGACTGTTGCTCGAAAGATAGTTGACGCATGAGTTATCACAATAAATGAGCGGACTGTCGCATTTACTTTTACAGACGCCATCTGAACATACTTTATCATCATTGCATTCCAGGCACTTTGCTCCGCAACAGGTATTTGTATCTTCTACACACTTGCCTTCAGAAAGATGAAATCCAATCTGGCATTCTGTAATACTGCATTGACCGTGGACACAGTCACCGGTTTTCCATCCCTGAATTGTATGTAAACAGTCTGTATCATGAAAACCACAATGCGTGACATCATCCGGCTCACATCCATTATCGTAAATATGATAACTATCTTCACATTCTATGACATGACAAGTTCCTTCATTGCATTCAGTTTTCCGCGCATGTTCTGTATGACATTCATGATTACAGCCACCACAATGATTTGGATCATTTTTGATATCCGTACAAACATCGGAACATAACGCAAATCCCGCTTTACACTTGCAGCGCCCCGACTCACAAATCTGAGTATCCAGACAGGTCGTATCATGATCACCACAATGTTCCTGTGAGTTCATCTCACATACGTTATGATATACATGCATATTATCGACACATTTTTGGATAATACATATGCCATCCTGGCATATTCCATCATTCCAGCCAGAGATACCTGTACAATCCAAAGGTTGTGCACCACAATTGTGAATATTCTGATTTATGTTATTGGTGTGACTATCTTCGCTTTTTGAATTGCTCTTATCCTCGCAACCGAGCAAAATCAACGCAACACATAAAGTATGCAAGATGAAACTATTTTTCATGCGACATCCCAATGCCAGTTATACCCGAATGTGGCTTTATCTGACTGTTATAATGCGTCCCAAAAGGCGGCAAATCTTTGCCCCCTCCACTAAAATAATGATTATACTCAAGTGGTTATGTTGATTCAATGCCAAAGCATTAAACTTAGACGCATGCTGAACAGTTCAGCCGACGTTGCTGGAGGCTATTGATATTGAACACCGTATGCAATCTGGGAATAGGCTGAACAGTTACATTGCAATAACCCAGAGAGACAATCTTTCTTTACTTGCTGTTGAGCTCATGCTATACCCCCGTTAAAATCGCTGACCGTTGCACGGGAAACCTAGCAACGGCGCGATTTTTACATTTTTCAGTCATCTGTATGCTGAATTTTTAAGGCTCTATTTAACGAGCGTGGATATGAAAAAGTAAGGTTGTCTGCTTTGCGGCCACGAGCGATGAGCAAGGAGCCACGAGTTCGCATTGGCCAATTCGACGCTCAATACTCGGCGCTCTTTGCCAGTATCTCACACGTATCGGAGTAACGCTATATCCACACTGGTTAAACATAGCCATTTTTAAACACGTTTATTGACACTATCGGCGCTTTCCCTGCGTCGCGATTTGCAGAGCAAATACACGCCTACCCCCAAGCGGGGATTCTCCCTGCAACGCCCCAAATCTCATGCGCAATTCTTTCTTTAGAAAGACGTTTCACAAAACGTCCCTTTCATTCCGCCTGCTTCGACACAATATCTTCGGGCTTACCCTCTTTCTGTCAGCCCTGCCGGCGACCGGATTTGCCGATCCCTTCTATAACAGCAGCGACCTCACCATACCGTGGCCGGATACGATCGATAAGACCGAGTGCACCAGCCAGCGACTCCAGAACGGCAACATTGCCTGTGCTCAAATCGGCCAAAACGGTCAGGACGGCGCCGTTCTGATAACCAGACATCAGGGATATCAGCTCAATCGCCGCGATAAACTTCAAGCCCACCTGCAGGCTTCTGAAAATGCCCTCAGCGATATTCCCAATGTGCGCGTGATGCAGTCGCGCATTTTGTCCGATCAGCCGCTCATCGCAATGATGGAAATTCTTAGAAAAGATGCCACCATCAGCGACATTTCAGCGCTCAGCAATCCGCCTGTCCGACAAACGTCTCTGCTCATTCCCATCGGCAACGAGCTCGCCCAACTCTTTATCTACCTGCCCATCGACACCCCCGATGCGGAATCACAGTATCTGACGCTGGTACAGACTTTTACCAGCCAGATAAAGGTCGATCAGCAACTCGATACGTCCACGCCCGACAACGACGAAATTTCCCACGCCAACAGTACGCTTGCGCTGCTCCCTCGCGCCCTGATAACGGGCACCATTCTGTCTTTGCTCATCATTGGCCTAATCGTACTGCGCACAAGATTATCCCGGCGAGCGAAGGAACGCCAGCAACAAAGAGAAGAAGAAAAGGCGGCGCATTTGGATAGTTTCGGGGAATCATGATGATTCGGCCGTATTGCCGCAGGCAATAGGCCGAAAACACGCCGTATTGCCGCAGGCAATAGGCCGAAAACACGCCGTATTGCCGCAGGCAACAGGCGTGTCAAAATTTTGCAGAGGCGCGCGATTGCACGCCTCTGTGCAAGCCGTATTGCCGCAGGCAATAGGCTGAATGCCCGGGCGTATTGCCGCCCGGTGCCAACAGCACCGGGCAAGATAGCCGGGCAGCACAAAAAAAATATCAGCACCGTCTTGCCGCTGCACATTTGGTGATTACTCTGCCGCCCCTGTTGTGGGGGACTGGTTCCCCCAATGAAGATTGGAACCGTAGGGTTTCGGGTGACCGCCAGTCCGGTCGATTTCTGGAGAGTTTAAATGTTCAAACCTTTGAATGATCACGTCCTCGTGAAACGCCTTGAGCAGGAATCCGTCAGCAAGGGCGGTATTATTATTCCCGATACAGCCAAGGAAAAACCGGCAAAAGGCCGCGTGATTGCGGTCGGAAGCGGCAAACATGACAAGGCCGGAAAACGCATGCCGATCGAAATCAAAGTCGATGAGATCGTGTTGTTCGGCAAATATTCCGGCTCCGAAGTCAAACTGAACAACGAAGATTATATCATCCTGCGCGAAGATGATATTCTTGCTGTCGTTTCGGAATAGTATTGATTAGTCAACGATAGGCGCACAAATACTGCGTTTGGCGATTTTATACAAAAGGATTTTATCATGGCAAAAGAAATTATCTATAAAGAAGCTGCCCGTCAGAAACTGCTCGAAGGCGTCGAAATGCTCGCCCGCACCGTCAAGACCACGCTCGGCCCCAAAGGCCGCAACGTCGTGATCGAAAAATCGTATGGCAGCCCCAAAGTGACAAAAGATGGCGTCAGCGTTGCCAAGGAAATTGAAATTCCCGATATTTCGGAAAACCTCGGTGCACAGATGGTACGTGAAGTGGCCTCCAAGACGAATGATGTCGCCGGCGATGGCACGACGACCGCAACCGTTCTGGCAGAAGCCATTTATCGCGAAGGCGTGCGCTATGTCACCGCTGGACATAACCCGATGGCGCTCAAACGCGGTATCGACAAAGGCGTTCAGGCTGTGGTCGATTATATCGGGAAAAATGCGCGTCAGACGCGTGATCCAAAAGAATTGCGTCAGGTCGGCACCATTAGCGCAAACGGCGACGAACAAATCGGCGATCTGATTGCGCAGGCCATGGAAAAAGTCGGGCATCAGGGTGTGATTACGGTTGAAGAAGCCAAAGGTATGGACACGCTGCTGGAAGTCGTCGAAGGTATGGAGTTCGATCGCGGCTATCTGTCACCTTATTTTATCACCGATTCCGAGCACATGACATGTGTGATGGACGATGCCTATCTGCTGCTCGTCGAAAAGAAAATCAGCTCGATGAAAGATTTGCTGCCGATTCTCGAAGAAGTACTGCGCACGGGCAAACCGCTTCTGATCATTGCCGAAGATGTCGATAGCGAAGCATTGGCAACGCTGGTTCTGAACAGACTGCGAGGCACGCTCAAAGTTGCTGCCGTAAAGGCCCCGGGTTTTGGCGATCGCCGTAAAGCCATGCTGCAGGATATCGCGATTTTAACTGGCGGTGAAGTCATCAGCGAAGATATGGGTATGAAGCTGGATGCCACCAAGATCGCGCAGCTGGGCGTCGCTCGACAAATCACCATCACCAAAGACTCCACCATTATCGTCGATGGCCGCGGCAAATCCGACGAGATAAAGGCCAGATGCACACAAATTCAGAAACAGATCGACGACTGCAAGAGCGATTATGATCGCGAAAAGCTGCAGGAACGACTCGCCAAATTGAGCGGCGGCGTGGCTGTGATTAAGATCGGTGCCGCAACCGAAGCCGAGATGAAAGAACGTAAAGACCGCGTCGATGACGCGCTTCATGCAACGCGCGCTGCATTCGAGGAAGGCGTGATTCCTGGCGGTGGCACGGCTTACCTGCGCGCAGCCAGCGCACTTAATGATATCAAAGCAAGCGAAGCCGAGATGTTTGGCATTGGCATTCTGAGACGTGCGCTCGAAGAGCCTGCACGCCAGATCGCAAGAAATGCAGGCGCCGAACCCAGTGTCGTCGTCGATAAAGTCCGCGCCAGCAATAACTTTAACTTCGGCTATAATGCGGCCAATAACACCTATACCGATCTCATCGCTGACGGTATTCTCGATCCTGCCAAGGTCGCTCGCGTTGCCCTCCAGAACGCTGCATCCGTCGCAGGTCTGCTGCTCACAACCGAAGCGCTCATCGTCGAAAAGAAAAAAGACGATAAGAAATGCTGCTGCCACGGTGATCACTGCGACTGCGACGATTAATCATTGAAAAGCCGGCTTTAATGCCGGCTTTTTTTTGACTAAATCCAAACCCAGGAATTGACATGTCTTTTATCGATAACATCAAAAGTTTATTTGACAACACACCGAAAAATGCACGCATTTTCAAGGTCGAAGGCATGCACTGCGTGAATTGCGAAAATCACGTCAAAAATGCGCTCTTAAAAATCGACGGCATACAGTCCGTGACCGCCAGTCACAAAAAATCCCAGGTCGCCGTGGTTGCCCCCGAATCCGTTTCTGACGACAGCATCAAAGCTGCAATTGCAGGCTGCGGATTTGAGGTGAAATCATAACCAGTGTAATGCTGATACGCACGATATCAGCGCTATAGCGAGCGTATGGATCGTGCGTCTCTGCCAACTCACGCGTTGTAAACAAATCTGTACTTTACTGATTCAACCGCGTCAATGCCGCGCGATCATTCAGGCGAACGGCTTGCTGTATGGCGATTTCGCGACACAAACGGCTCTGATCGCGGGATGCATAGCGATCGCATAAGTGTGCGGCTAATTCCGTACAATACAGAATATCCGCATCGACCACCATGCTGTCTTCGAGCGATTTACCAAGACAAAGCACGGTTTCATTAAATGTCGGCCAATCGAAAGTCGCGGCACAGCAGGGCAACAGCTCTGCATAAAGCCAGTTCAAATCGAATGTCTGACCGGCATTTTCCATTTTTTCGATTTGCTCCAGCACGAGCGATTTCGCTTCGACAAACTGTCTTCTGTCAATGAGCAGCAACACCAGATTGATCAGCGTCGTGCAGCCTTCCAGCGGGCTCACCTCACGATACAGACTCATGGCATTGCGGTAATAAGTCTCGGCCTGCTCAGGCTGATGGTAGCCAAGACGATAGATCTCACCGATATCGTTCAGGCAATTCGCAATATGGACGCGGTATCCCATCTGCTGGAAAATGTTAAATGCATATTCCGTGTTGATTCTGGCTTCTTCATAGCTGCCGCCATGCAGATAGGTATTGCCAAGGGCTTTGTACGAGCGAGCAAGACCATATTGATCGTGTGTTTGCGTTTGTATGTCGATGGCTTGCTGAAAATAATTGCGAGCCAGATCGAGTTCATGGCGGTTATCACAAATACGCCCAATCAGCCACAGCGTCTCTGCTCTGTCGTTTTGATATTGATTTCGACGGCGTTCGCTGATTTGGCCAAAGAAAGACAAAGCTGCCATCAAAGCATCCAGCGCTTCGGGAATATTGTTGCGCAGATTCAGCAACAGACCTTTTTCTTTATAGGCCAATGCCTGAATAATTGCGGAATGAGAGCGCAAACCGATCTCCAGCGCCTTTTCTATCAGAGGCTCTGCCTGCTCCAGTTTAACTTCCTGGATATAGGTGTTGGCATCGACGATCCATCCCTGTGCACGAATGGGGCTGTTGACATCGGCATCGCATTTATTCAGCGCGATTTCCCGTTCATGAATCAGCGAATGCGCTACAGCATACTCATTGCGCAGTCTGCGTTGAATCGCAGCCTGCAACAGTGGTTCTATAGAAACTTCGTAGGCTTCGGCTGCATAGAGATGTTTCGCACGACGCTCGTAATAAAAATCCAGCACCGTCGAAAAATAATCCTGCAGCATATCGGCACAAATCAGATGATGCTGTCTGAAACGGTTATTTTCCTTTGCATTCCGAAGCAAAGACTCTCTGAGGAGCTCATGTACAAATCGAACCGTCGGATATTTGACTTCGAACAGCCGATGCTCGAGCATGCGCTCCTGAGTTTTGTTACTTGAACCGAGATCCGACATATCGCAGGCAATACGCCATTCATCGGCATCGAATTGTGCACCGAGCACTGCGGCAATTTCGAGCTGCCCAATAATGGTATCCAGCTTCTTTGAATCCTTGAATATCAGTTTGATTCGAGAGAGCCACAGTTCGTGCAGTGAATCGGGGAGCTCCACCGATGCGTCGTCTTTGACACGAAATCCAGTCGTTCCAGGTTCAAGCAGTCCGCGTTCCACCCAATCGCCGACGAGCTGGATCGCAAACAAAGGCATACCGCTTGTGCGCTGCGCCACCTGAGCACAGAGCTCATCATCCAGGCCGATTAGCTCATGTACAAGCTGCAAATGGGCATCCGCCGGCAATGGCGCAATGTTAATCTTCGATACCCGGGGCGTAGCCATCATCTTGCGGTAAGCTTCGGCCCTTGCACTTCCCGCGTCGATATCTTCACTGCGTGTCGTCGCAAGGAACAGCGCCGGAATTCCGTGTGCCATTTCGGACGTCAGCATGAAATGCACAAACTCCATCGAATAGGTGGAATAATGACAATCATCCAGCCAGAACACAACTGCCCGATCATGACAGATACGGCGCAGGAATCGACACAAAACGGCGTACTGCTCCTCGACATCCTTAAATCGAATACCAGGTATCGGGTGATCGGGATTATCCGGAAGCATCATCAATTCCACGAGCGGCATGGCATCGTCATATTCCGGCTCGAGCGGATGTTCGCTCAGAATCCATTTTACGCGTTCAAGCGCCTGATCCCGCGTCATATTCTGACAAGCGAGGTAATACATAATGGCACGGGCGATACCCGGGGCATTCAGATGATCTTCATAATGGTTTGCTTTAAGCGTGTGTGCAAGAGATAGCTCATGTGCACGCTGAGACATCCATTCCACGATCCGGGATTTTCCGGTACCTCTTGGCCCATCCAATACAACCGCACGCGGTGTATTATCCGCTCGTGTACTCAGCAATTGCGCATAAATAATATCTCGCTCGCTATCCCTGTCTACCATGGGGATGGAACGCAATCCCCACAATCCCAAGCCAGCGCCCAAAAGCTGTCCAAAGCGGGGTACCAGCGCTTCAGTCCGCCACGACGATGGTGCCGGAAATGAGCTTCCTCCATGTCCTTTCGAGCTACCGCCTCTTTGGCGATAGATCTCGGCAAGTGTCGTCAATTCCTGGCCGAAACTGTTGGAGCGCTCTTGCGACATTTTCTCATTCTGAGAAATTAACCGTGCGACATCTGCTGTGTCCATGCGCACAGTATCCCCAACATCCGCCAGCAATTCTTCGGCAATATCATCCGAATCACCTGATCCTGTACCAATCACCGATAATTGCTCGGGATGATACAGCGAATTGAAAATACTGGATGAGCCAGCTTCTCCTGCAACGCTGAATTCACACGAATCGAGTGCTGCAGATTGCCCGGAATTGACCAACGATTTCTCAGGTTCTGCGACTTCGGGATCGGGCAGCGAAATCAACTCCCATGCGGCCTCCGCTGCATACTCAAATCGGTCCATCACCTTTTTGGCCAGCATCTTCGAGAGCCACTTCTGGAAACCCTCGGGCAGATGTCGTCCCTGCACGGGCTCCGGATCTTCGTGCAACTGGCATCTCAATACGGCCGTACCGGAAACATGAGAAAAAATGCGCCTCCCTGTTGCAAATTGATAAGCAATGCATCCGAGCGAGTATAAATCCGTCCACGGTCCCTGATCCCGCGTCGCATTCAGAATCTGTTCGGGTGCCATATATCGCGGTGTTCCAGCCACCACGCCATCCTGAAGCTCCTTGACGCCAACAGCTTTGGCAATACCAAAATCGGTCAGCATCACCCGCGAATATTCCCCTTGCTGCATCAGCAAAATATTCCCAGGCTTGATATCGCGATGGATCACATCCCGTGCGTGTGCATGGGCCAGCGCATCCAAAAGCTCCAGCAATAAAAAGCGCATCTGAACCCACGGAAGCGGCGTCTTCGTTTTAGGCAGCGTTCCGCCGGTCGCCAGTTCCATCGCATAATACTGGCTGCCAGCCGCAAACTCACCGTTCGATGCTTCACATAACGCTTCATCTGTCACGCCATAGTCCAGAAGATTAATAATCGACGGATGATGAAGACGTGCAACCGCCCGCACTTCGTTTGAAAATGCCTGGCGAAATGTCTCATCCTGCGCACCAACAGCAGTCAGTACCTTAATGGCTACCGGAAGCGCCTGGCTGCGGTGAACGCCTTCCCACACGACACCCATCGTTCCTTTGCCAATCGGCTTGATCAAATCAAATGGACCTAATGATAATCTCGATTCCATCACTTATACCATATTCTTAATGCCCTCATAGGACCACAGACACCTACACCACATTCTACTCTAATCTATAACAAATAGCACGATTTTTATGTGTGTCAAAGAATCACCCATATCCCAACATTCTTGCGCTTTATCAATTATCCGCTATGATGTGAACGGAATCTGATCGCCGTTTTCGACTTCAGAATGGCGAGTTTTTCGTATTGCAACCATTTGCGGTGCCCATTTCATGCGTATGATCCTGCTACATCGATTATTGCCAATTCTGCTGCTGGTATCCATACCAACAGCTGCGTATGCCGATCTGTATCGTTACCAGACCAAAGATGGCGAAATCATTCTGACGACAGAACCCCGCAAAGATCTGAAGCTGATCGAAGTGATCCGAAGTTCGGGATCATCCAATTCAACGCCACGCAAATCTGCAACCAGCACCCCCAAACCTGCTGCTGCAGACAACAAGCAAATCCAACCGCAATCCAACAGCACCCAGTATGACGCTTATATTGCCGAAGCGGCCGAAAAATATCAGATTCCAGCTGCATTTATCCGTGCTGTGATAAAAATCGAAAGCAACTTTAATCCCCGCGCTGTAAGCCGGGTTGGCGCCATGGGCCTGATGCAGCTCATGCCCGAAACCGCCCGTCACATGCAGGTCGACGATCCCTTCGATCCACGCCAAAATATTATGGGCGGCACGCGGTATCTGCGCAGATTGTCAGATCGCTATGACGGCGATATCAATCTTGTTTTATCGGGATATCACGCCGGACCTGGAAATGTCGAAAAAGCCGGCGGCATTCCGTTCGAAAAGACACAGCAATATGTGCGCAATGTCTATGGCTGGTATCTCAGATACAAAGCCGAAGAAAACAGCAAAGCGGCAGATAAGTAATTGCCGCTTTGATCACCCGAAAATCCGGGGCAAAGCCCCGGATAAATCACGTCACCGCGCCGAAACGGCTACAGTCCAAGTCTACGATCGACTGAATCGCGTGTGCTTTTGAATGTAAAGCTATCGTAGACCACATACCAGTTCTGACGATCGCAAACCGCTTCGTACAGCGCAACAGCCGCATCTTCCTGGCCCTGGCTGCTCGTAATCAATTTAATCAGCCTTGCAGCCTGAGCTGCCGAAATATAGCCATAGGATGTCGCACTTTTGACAATCCGCAGTTTATCATCCGAAAACGACTGCCGTTCGACGGTTGAAACCAGCTGTTCAAAATCGGCTTGATTCATCCCGCAAGCTCGATGCGCATGCTGTGCAGGCGGAGGCGGAGGCATCATGCCACCCTGCGGCGCATATCCCTGATTTCCTCTATTCTTTGATGCAACAGCCGATTCAACCTTATCTTTGGTCGAATCAAAATCGAAAGCATTGTAAACGACGTACCAGTTCTGACGATCACAAACCGCATCGTACAAAATGATTGCGGCGTCAGCCTTTCCATCGTCGAATGTCATCTGATCGACAATCTGTGCCACCTGTGCAGAAGACAGATAACCATACTGACCAGCAGATTTAATAACGCGCAGTTTACCATCGTCAAACGATTCGTTATTAATCGTGGCAAGCAACATGTCGTAATCCGGCGCATTCATGCCACAAGTCGCATAGCCGTTATCGTATTGATTGTTATAGCTGTTCGCCGGTGCCGAATTATTAGCCGCGGCCTGCGACGCCACTTCCGGCGATATGTAACATGCCGATAATGATAGCATGAATACTACCGCTGCTGCTGCAATGAACCTTTTCATCTTTTTTCTCCTTATACAGCCCCGAACGCGCATATTTCTGCGTGTCCGAAGGTCTTTTATCATTTTTTGAATGAGGGGGCAACGCCCCCTACGGCGCTATTTGCAAGCAAATACGCGCCTACCCCCTTTGCGGGGACACCCCGCAACGCCCCGTTTATCCGCTAACGTATCTTTTGTTCCAGTTTCTTCCGATCCGAATCGAACCGAAAGACATCATAGACCTTAAACCAGTTATTCTTATCATAGGCGACCTGGTACAAGTCTGCTGCGACATCCACGCGATCGGAATCAAAGCGGAACAAATTGAGAATCCGGACGATCTGATCGCAGGTGAGCAAATTGCCACTGTTAATCACCGTACGAATCACAGCCTTTTTATCACTGTCAAAGCTGGCCTTTTCAACGCTGTTATAGAAGCTGTTGAAATCGGCATCTCGCATGGGCATTGCAGGTCCCCGATGTGCATTTGGTGAAGGACTGGGTGAAGCCGCTTCTATCGCCTGAATGCGTTTTTCAAGATCCGTCCGATCCGATGAGAACCTAAAGACATCGTAAACCTTGAACCAATTGTTCTTATCATACACGCCTTTGTACATTATCTCTGCTGCATTCTTGCGATCCGAATCATACGACATCAGATTGAGAATGCTGATGATCTGATCACATGTGAGCAAATTACCGCTTTCGATCACCGAACGAATCACGGGTAATCGGGAGCTGTCAAAGCGTGCCTGTTCAACGCTGTTACGGAATGCATTGAAATCTGCATCACGCATGGGCATTGCAGCGTGTCCATAGCCATGGAAGCCCGGATTTCCTGGATACATCATCCCCGGATCCGGATTTCCTGGATACATCATACCAGGAGCCGGATTTCCTGGATACATCATGCCGGGTGCCGGATTACCCGGCCGTGGCATCTGCGGTTGTGGTACCGGAGCCGGATTGGGCTGCGGATTCACCACCGGATGATAGACAACATTCCCGTCATCCACTTGATTGTTGTTATTGTTGTTATTGGCCGAAGGACGCGGCTGCGGTGCAACCAACGCATTCGCATTGTAATTATAGATATTATTCCAACCATCCATCCAGGAGTTTGGGCGATGCCCCGGGCGGCTGCATTGTGCATCAAACTGTTCAATGGCATAATCCGCTGCTTTCGCCATCTTATAGGCGTTCAATACATGCGACTGCATGTTTCGGTATTTATAGTATACAATGCTGTAGTAATTGTATGCTGCGTCTTTCAATGCAAGCAGTTTGTCTTTTGAATACTGGAACTTGTTGTGCTGTGATGCATATCTGCCTGTATCGCTGTACAAATTGGCATTTGCTTTTACCAGAGCATCCATAGCTGCGACAACTTCGCTGTCTCGAATATTCGTCGACACGAGATCGAGCTGTAAATTGTTCAGGTTCTGGCTCAGGTCCAACTGGAAATATACAAATTCCTGAGAATCCAGCTGGCAGCCATTTGAATTACCATGGTGAGGCTTGGCCTGAACCAAACCCGGCAACAACAAACATCCAGCAAGGCTAACCATTGCCATGATTTTACTATATTTTTTCATAACGTCACCTCAGTATGCCAAAATGAATCCTTTCAAATTCCCAAATCCATATCTGACCGGGAAAACCTGAACACCATATATGCCAAAGCCATGCCAGTTTACAAAAACAGTTTTTTCGATTTGGGATAATTATTCAACCCTATACTTGACTTAATCCGTGACTTGTATATCTGCCAAAGCCAAATCATACGGCCGCAGACCGTCATGAAAAGCTAAAGCATTCCCCGACAACACGATGTTGGCGGGGCGACGGTACAACGCCAAGGAAGGCGTTTTAGCGTCGCACTAAAGCATGTCTAGAAACAAAACCGGGGGACGGGGGGCAGCGCCCCCAGACGCGCGGGGGTCGGTAGGGGGCGTGCGCGGTGGCACGTCCCCTACCCGCCTGCGGCGCGTAGCCGCGCAAAAATAAGTGCTTACGGCGAAAGCCGTCAAAAAAAGAGCAAAAGGGCTGAATAGTAACGATTTGGGAATTACACTTCAGCCCAAAACAAGCCCGTTAGATACATAACGCTTAACGGCGTTTTTTACGGTAGCAACAATATGCATACATAAACGCCAGGATATCAACAACGGTGCGGCGTATCGAGCCGCAAACCCGCGCACTGCGCGGTTCACGGCGAGATAGACGCACTGGGGGGAGGCGCGTATTTGCGAAGCAAATAGCGCCGCAGGGGGCCACTGCCCCCACATATCAGGGCTTATTGATGTGGAATGTGCCGACGGTTTCGGTATCCAGCTTGTCGCGCACCACGATCACAAGCGTGTTATCACCCGATTTTAGCGGCATTTCGATATCGACCGACTTGTCCTTGCCTTCCAGCAGGCTATAGTCGAGTTTCTCGGCCTTGAGCTTTAAACCGTCGTGCGTCCACACGTAGGTTTCATAGTCTTTGAGCGCATCGTTGTCGTGGATGGCGGCAGAAATCGTCACTTTTTGCTCACTGTCGGTATGCGAGCGTTCGGCGAAGCGGATTTGCGGCGCTTCGTAGCTGAAAGTGACGGTCATATTCGGCTTTTGAGCCGCAGATGGCGCACCATCAGCGGGCAACAGGTCGGCGTCTGCCACGTATGCACATGGCTGCAGCGTTTCGTTGTACTGCCAGCACACCCCCGAAAAGCCATTGCCGAGTGCATAGGCCGTGACCGACACCGGCTCATTCGCCGTTGCAAGAATCGCCGAAGCATCAGGTTTTACCAGTAATTTTGCGCCTGCGCGAATCGTCTGTTTGGTTTCGGCGATTGGAGCAATTTCAGGGACATTTCTGGCCACAGGCATTGAAACGGGCTGTACGATTTGTTCGTCGTAAGCTTCATCGGCAATGGTCATGCGCAGCAAGGCCTCGTCGGGGTCAAACGGCCGGTCGCGCTTAATGCGCTTTGAAGGCGGTTTTTGCGGCCGATCCTGGCTGATATCAAATTTGAGCACAACCAGCTGGCTTTCGCCCACGGCCAGCTTATCGATCGACGCGCGTCCCTGTTGCAAAAACACACCGCTACCGGATTCATTCGCAATATTGATGCGGACTTTCTCCGAATCGACATCACCCACATTGGTCAGCCACAAATAGAAATCAATCGATTCACTGCGGCTGAGCGCACCATCCCGATTGCCACGACGCACATCATCGATCCAATAGGTGTATGCAAATCGCGGCTGCGAAGGCCGACCAACCGATGCAATAAACTGACCGCGAGATGTCGGCTCGTTCTGCAGAATGGACTCTTCCCCTTGATAGAAGCGGATTTCGACCTTATCATCCCGCGATGGCATCGACTTGGGCAGTTTCACCTTGATCGGCCATTCGCGCGTTTCTCCGGGCTTGATATGGCCGAACACGAACTCGCGTTCGTCAAAAGCGCTATTATTGGACGTGAGCGCCGACGAAAGCTGGGTGATATCGCCTTTTTCGCAAGTATTTTTCACCCACATTTTGAGCTGTTTTTCTGTGCCATCCGCCGGTAAATTCAGATGGCCGCCATCTGCCGCAGTCTGTTCATCAAACTTCAGCCCCCAGTCGAACGAACGACAAGCATTATCGCCAGGATTCCAGTCAATTTTAAGTGACTTCATGGCTTTTTTCAGCGATTCGCGATAGCTGTCAGCATAGGTTTTAAAGAAATCCGCCGACTGTGCCAAAATCTCTTGCCGATCCGCGCTTTTCGCCTGATTGATGAGCGATACCGCAAACAGCGTCTCGCTGTCTTCGGTGTAATCTTCGGTTGAATGCAAATCGTATGTCGTAATGCCCAATGCCTTGGCCCGTTCTTCATCTTCTTTGGGCGGCTGATACAGATATCGCAGAGACTGTGCCGATTCGCGCTGTGTCGTCTTGTTGCTGTGCAGCGATTTTTCAAGCGTATCTTCACGACGCACGTTCTGCATCTCGACCAGGCTTACGCCCGATTCGGCATCGACAATGGACGGAATCAGCCGGATATCGGGAACAATGCCAACCCCCTGAATCGAGATATCGCCCGGCGTCAGGTACTGCGCAGAGGTAATCTTAATCGCACTGCCATCGGGATTGTCTTTAAGCACCTGCACACTACCCTTTCCAAAGCTGCGTTCCCCGACGACCACGGCTCGATTGTGGAACTGCAGTGCACCCGAAACGATTTCGGAGGCAGACGCCGTACCTTCGTTAATCAGCACGACGATTGGATATCCGCGTTCTGCGCCATCCTGCCGCGCCTGCACCGATTCGCGATCAGCCTTGGTCGGTCCTTCGACGCTCACAACGGTTTCGCCACTTTTTAGGAAATACTCAGCAATCTTTATCGACTGATCGAGCAAACCACCGGAATTGTTGCGCAAATCGATGATCAGTCCCTGCATTTTTGGCAATGATTCGTGCAGCTGAGCCAGATGCGTCTTCACTTCATCGGCAGTCGTCTGATCAAACGATTTCAGCTTCAGATAGCCGACATTTTCTTTTTTCAGCGCCTGCGATGTCACGCTCTTGACCTGAATTTTCTCGCGCGTAATCACGAATGGTTTCGGTTCAGTCCATCCCCGGCGCAAAATATACAGCGTCACCTTGCTTCCCGCATCACCGCGCATGCGATCGACGGCATCCTGAAGCGGCATATTCTCTGTCGATTCATCATCGATACGAACGATGATATCCCCCGATTTGATCCCCACGCGCCAAGCTGGCGTTCCCTCCATCGGCGCAATCACCGTCAAATTATCTTCCCGCACGCCGACGACAAAGCCACATCCCGCAAAACCGCCATTGCCCGTCATCACATCCTCGAACAAATAAGGCGGCAGCAAATTCGTATGCGGATCAAGCGTACTGAACATGCCATTGATCATGCTATATTCCATATCAGCCGCGTCTTTATGCCCGCTCATGTTTCCATAAACGAAATCGAACACACGCTGACTCACCTGATAGGCCTGTGTCAGCGAGTTAATTTCGTCCAGCGCGAACTTACGGGATTTGTCACCGACACGCATTTCAAGCGCCATCGGGGAATCATCGATGCGACGATCAAACTTGGCCACGACCTCCGGCACCATATTCTGCAGCGCATCCACCGCATAAACGGTCATCTTTCGCCACTCTATCCGCGATGGATCGACATAACGCGCCTGCAAAAAAATCAGCGCAAACTGCATCAGACGCAGCTGTGGTGCATCTGCTTCTGCGCTGTTCTCTTCCTCAGCCTGCTGCACATCCGACGGCGCATTCGCCGTATTCTCGGTCTTGCGCATGCACCCCGATATCAGCAGCACACCCGCCAAAATAAAAGCCAATTCCCGCGTATTTCTTGCAAAACGACTCATTCAAACATCCTGTATTATCGTCCATTTCTGATGCGCCCATTTTAGCGCCACCTTTATTCTAACGCCAAATGTCCCACAAGTCATACCAATTATCACACAAATATTGTTCATATCGCTTCGGCTATCGTGGCGATGCCCCGATACGCCTCGCCGTCGCACTATGCCTGCGCATACGTGCGACTGATGATGCGTGGCTACCGCATTTAATCAGGGGCGTCGAGTTCTAAAAATGCTTGACCGTATCGTACTTTCAAAAAAGCAGATGGATGCTTGAGATGACAGCCCTGAAAGGGCGACAGTGTACAGCCGGGGGTGCAGCGTTAGCGGAACCCCCGGATCATAGATTTCCAAG
>JAEEGL014470208.1_pt1 | contig 24747 bp, 13 predicted proteins | sample 9134231 | NCBI WGS metagenome assembly JAEEGL01 (sample SAMN16246548, study PRJNA631951) | gut metagenome | biome: gut microbiome; feature: rumen; material: fiber-attached | host: Bos | place: Iran: Karaj | collected 2018-10
GCCGGCCTCACCCGCGTAGCCTTGGGCGAGGTCGACTTCAGCACGCCGCTGACCGTCTCGGTCGCCATCGACGACGCCTATACGGACACCCGCTTCAACAGTCCCGACGACAAGGTCTACCTTGTGGTCTACAGCAAGACCGACAACACGGTCATTGCCAGCGACGGCAGCGCCAAACGTACCGACGAGAGCGTTTCCGTCCGCGTCCCCGGCTACTGGCAAGGGCATTTCGTCGAGGTCTACGCCTTCGTCGACGCCGACGTCCTCTCGAAGCGAGCCGGTATGACCAGCCCGACCCTCTATTGCGGCAGCGGACGCATCGCCTAACGGCCACTAATCCCATCCATAACCAAGGAAGAGCCCGCCATCTCGGCGGGCTTTTCTGTACCTTGCGCAAATTAAATTTGGTGGAACCGATTTTTTCTTCGTACCTTTGCAATCTAAAATAAGAGTACGACGCAGTGTAATTCAGCGAATTGAGGAGATTTATCAAGCCTATCATGTGTAAGGAAAACAACAATTATGCAAGGTGAATTATGTGTTTTTCATAATTTATTTTGCATAATGAGAAAAAAGTTGTAATTTTGCAATCGAAATTATCTTAATGCACATTAAATTAATTGACGTTATATGAAATTCTACGACAGGGATAAAGAGCTGAATATACTCAATACAAATTGGAATCAGACAACAGAACGGGGTCGATTGACGGTAGTCACAGGACGACGTCGAATCGGCAAAACCACCATGCTGAGGAAGAGTGCCGAAGAGGGCAATCAGCCGCTCCTCTACCTCTATGTTTCGAAAGACAACGAGCGTGTACTGACAGGCAAGTTTCAGGAGGCTGCCGAGCAGGCACTGGGGCTCCAGATTTTCGGTCGGTTGGAGACATTCGCCCAGTTCTTTGAACAGTTGATGCGTTATGGCCAGCAGAATCATTTCACCCTGATTTTTGACGAATTCCAGAATTTCATCAAAGTCAACCCCGCGATTCCCAGCCACATTCAGGACATTTGGGACAAAAACCACGAGAAGGTGAAAGTCAATATGGTGGCTTGCGGAAGTATCTATAATATGATGCATAAGATTTTCGACAATGAGGACGAGCCGCTCTATGGACGGCAGGATTGCCGCATCAACATGCAGCCCTTCCGCATAAGTGTGCTCAAGGAGGTACTGCACGACCACAACCCCAAGTATACCTCCGAGGATCTACTCTGTCTCTATATGCTTACCGGTGGTGTGGCCAAATATGTTGCCTGGCTGATGGATGCAAAAGCCGTCACAAAAGCCAAGATGCTCCGCTGGGTTACACAGGCGGGTTCACCCTATCTCTCCGAAGGCACAGAACTCATCATGTCGGAGTTCGGCAAAGACTATACTAACTACCTGAGTATTCTCCAGCTGATAGCTTCGGGGCTTACCACGCAGAGTGAGATTGACGGAGCCATCGGCAAGAACACGGGAGCCTATCTTGACAACCTGGAGGTGGAGTACAGCTACATCCACCACCGTCAGCCGATGTTCGGCAAGCCAGGTGGGCGCAACTCACGCTGGCAACTCGACGACTGTTTCCTGCGCTTTTGGTTCCGCTTCATCCTGCGCAACCAGGCGCTTGTTGAGATGGAGCGCAACGACCTGCTGCTCGAAATCGTCGAGCGGGGCTATGAGCAATATTCGGGACTTGTGCTCGAGCAGTATTTCCGTCAGAAATGGATGGAAGAAGAGCGTGTGACGCTAGTGGGCAACTATTGGGACCGCAAAGGTGTAAACGAGATAGACATGATAGCCATCAATGAGATTGACAAGAAGGCGGTAGTGGCCGAGGTCAAGCGTCAACGGAAGAAGCTCAATTCTTCGGAGTTGGCCGGTAAAGTGTCCACCATCAGCAAAAAGCTGGCAAAATATGAAGTCCGCCAGATAGGATTGACGATGGAGGATATGTAATTAAAGAGTCGCGCAAATAAATTGCGCATAGCAGTTGTACTTTTGCAAACGAAAACGAGAGAAGAAATATTTGTGCGGGTTCGGAAAATATGCGTATCTTTGCAGCGTGAAAACGAAATGATAAATAACAACTAAAACAGAATAGAAACAGAGAAATAGAATAGTAATAAATACATAAATTAAAGGCGTTTTTGCTTTTCTTAGTATACCCGAAATCTGCAAATTTCTAAATGTACTACACGGGAAAGTGGAAAGCGCTCACGGTAAGTTATCCGTGAGCTTTTCCGTTTGTAGTACAGGTATTGCAGAACCTCGGGTATAGACAGAAAAAGATTTCTTCGGATAACTTCTTTTTTGTACTCTTTGAAAGGCGAAGCGCGTCAAACGCTGAGCCTTATGAGCACCAAGTTTTTCAATAATATCGAGTCGACGCTGATGGATAAGTTCCACGGCATCGCCTCTGCAATGGCCAACTTCGACATATTCCACGCCGTAGTTGGCTTTTTTCGTTCTTCAGGATACTTCAAACTGCGGCAGGAGTTGGATGCCACACAGGAAATCAAGATTCTTGTTGGCATCAATATCGACAATCTCTTCCGTCAATCACAAGCCGTCGGCAAGCTCTTCTTTGGCGACAAGGAGGTAAGTCTGGAACAATACTGTGAGGATTTCCTTCGCGATGTCTACCAATCGGAATACTCTTCCGAAGTGGACGAGGGTATCCGCCAGTTCTGCGAAGATGTTTCGAGTGGACGCCTGCAATTGCGCATCCACCCCACCAAAGACCTCCACGCGAAATTCTACCTCTGCCTGCCACAAAACCACAGTGAACACAGCGACGGCTGGGTCATCATGGGTAGCAGCAACCTTAGCGCACAAGGACTTGGCACCACCGAGCCGCCCCGCTACGAGCTCAATGTAGCCATGAAAGATTATGACGATGTGCACTATTGCGAAGAACAGTTCCAGCAACTTTGGAATGACGCTATTCCGGTGACCTTGGATGATGTGAACCATATCGTTGGTAAGACGCATCTTGCACCAGAAGAGCATCAACCTACGCCCTACGAGTTATACATGCGTATGCTCATCGACCACTTCGGCAACCAGGTCGAGGATGATTTCATTCCACAACTGCCCGACAACTACGACAACCTCACCTATCAGCGCGACGCTGTGGTGCAAGGCTATGACATCATGATGAAACACGGCGGCTGCTTCATCGCCGACGTGGTGGGCTTGGGTAAAACCGTAGTGGCTGCTATGATTGCCCAGCGCTTCATCGCCGCCAATGGCGACAACACCCGTATCCTCGTCATATTTCCACCAGCAGTTAAAAGCAACTGGGAAGACACTTTTGCAGACTTCGACATCAAGAACAAATACAGTCGCTTTATCACCAACGGCAGTCTTGATAAGGTCATTGAGGGCGACGGCTACGACGAGAAAGAATACTACGACCTTATCATTGTCGATGAAGCGCACAACTTCCGGCACGACAGCAACGACAACTACGACCTGTTGCAACGTATCTGCAAGTCAGCACGACTCAACAAGGGTAATGTCAAAGGTGGCAAGCGCGTCCTCCTGCTTTCGGCCACCCCACTCAACAACACGCCCGAAGATATCAAGAACCAGTTGCTGTTGTTCCAAGACACTGCCCGTTGTACGCTCGACGGCATAAGCAATATCGCCGACACCTTTGCTCCATGGATTAGGGAATTTAAGAGCCTTATGTCACAGCGCCGTGTCCTGAGTGCCGACTACCTCACCAGCCACATCGACAATATCAACCAGCAGATGCGCCACACGGTGTTGGAGAAAGTGATGGTGCGCCGCACCCGCAGCAACATCCAGCACGAGCCCCGTTATGCCGGCGAAATCCATTTTCCCCAACTGCTCGACCCCACCGACCGTACTTATCAGATGTCGCCTGAGGTGCTGATGCTCTTCGTCGACACCTACAAGAAATTGGTGGACACGCCCACCGCCAACCTGAAAGAAGACAATCCTGATATGTTCGACGGCAGTGGCCTCAACTATGCCCGCTATCGTGCTGTGGAATATTGTCCATCTTATAAAGTTCCATCAGGCAAGAAAGCCAAGCAGGTGGCCGACTCGCTGGCCGGCATCTACCAAACCCACATGGTCAAACGTCTGGAGAGCAGCTTTGAGGCCTTCCGCCGTTCGCTCCACACCCTCCTCGATGCCACCAACGGTATGATCAAGATGTTCAACGAGGACAAGGTTATCATCGCTCCCGAGCTGAATGTAAAGAAACTGCAAGCTGACGGAATGGAGTTGGACGAGATAATCGAGCTGGCCATCGGCAAGGGATTCGACCAAAACGAGATAACCTTCCATGCTGCCGACTTCAAGCCCGAATTCCTTCCGATGCTTGAATACGATGCCGAGGTGCTGGATAAACTCTGCAAGCGGTGGGACAAGGTGAAAACCGACCCCAAGATGGACCTCTTCGTCAGCATGCTGCAGGATGAACTCTTCGACAAAAACAAGAATCTCGAAGGCAAGCTGGTGGTGTTCAGCGAGAGTGTCGATACCGTCAACTATCTGGAGAAGGAACTGAAAGAACGTCTGCACCGCAGCGACATCCTAGCCGTCTGCGCCAAGAACCGCAACCGCCTGCGCGAGACAATTCAAGCGAACTTTGATGCCAAATATAAGAAGGAATGGCGAAACGACTATAACATCATCATCACCTCCGATGTGCTGGCCGAGGGCGTCAACCTGCACCGCGCCAATGTCATCGTCAACTACGACAGCCCATGGAACGCCACCCGCCTGATGCAGCGCATCGGACGTGTGAACCGTATCGGCTCCACAGCCGACGCCATTTACAATTATATGTTCTATCCCTCCGACCCGGGCGATGCCATCATCAGTTTGAAGAAGAACTCTCTCATCAAGCTGCAGAGCTTCCATTCCGCCCTCGGCGAGGACACCAGGATTTATTCTCATGAGGAGATGGTACACGAATTCAAACTCTTCAACGCCGACGTACGCGACGAGACCGACCACAACCTTGAACTGTTGCGTGAGGTGCGGCACCTGCACGACTCCAATCCCGCCCTCTACCGCAAAATCAAACAGCTGCCACCCAAGAGCCGATGCTGTAGAATTGAAAATTCAAAATTGAAAATTGAAAATTCAACAGTAACGTATCTATCGTCAGACTTCAAGAAGGCTTTCTATCTTGTCGGCGAATCCATCCGAGAACTTTCCTTCCTCGAGGCGGCTGACATCTTCTATGCTGAGCCAGACGAAAAGGCTGTGCCGTTTGGCGACAGTGAGCCCCTCCACTATGAGCAGGTGCGGACAGCTTTGAAGCAATACACCCTCGACCAGCAGCGTGAGCATCAGGACGACAAGCCCAAGATTGGCAGCAGAGACAACGACGCCAAGAAAGCCGCTGCCTTCCTGCGCGAGGTGCGTCCGATGCTCGACGATGAAGGCCGACACACCGTTGACCGACTGAAACAGCTGGTGGAACGAGGCACCTACAACCAGTTGGCCGACGCCCTTATCCGTATGTCGAAGAAACAGAAGAAAGAGCCTGTTCCCATGATTAAGATTTTGGAGCAACTCGAAGAGTTGGACGGCCGTTATGGACAGCCGCAAACCGAGACGACCACCAAACAGGTGGCACTCACCACCGCAGACATCATCCTTTCAGAAACATTCAAATAAGCAGTATTATGAACCCCGAAACCCTCCGCAAGATATTCAAAACGCCGTTCGACTATAAGACCTATAGCAACGAGATTGTCCACCGTCTATTCGGCAGCAACGATGTGGCCACACGTCCCGAATTGCTTGACACCAACGCAGACGGCGACAAGAGCTATTTCATCGGTCAGATGGAAGATGCCGACGGTCGTCTGTTGGGTTTCTTCTATACCCGTGTGGCCGATGGCGGCGATGTGCGCCGCAAGCGTGTGGGGTTGCGCAAGCTGATACAGCCCTACTTGAAATATGATGTCGATGGAGCGATAGCTGTCTTCGACGACGGGAATCATTGGCGATTGTCCTACATCTGCGACCTCAAGGAGGGCAGCACTTCGGCCAAGCGTTTCTCGTATATCCTGGGGGATGAACAGGGACAATACAAAACTCCGTTAGAGCGATTGGGAAAGGTGGCGGAGAAGAATGGCCGTTTCAAGCTGTCTGACCTCAGGGAGGCCTTCTCCGTTGATGCCCTCAGCAAGGAGTTCTTCGATGAATACCATCGCCACTACGACATTATCATCAATGAGTTGATGGGACAGGGCTTTGAGGGTGCTACCATTCACGACTATGTGAAGAAGATGATGGGACGCATTGTCTTCCTGCATTTCCTGCAGAAGAAACGTTGGCTGGATGACGACCCCGAGTTTCTGAAGAACCTCTTCTTTATGCAGCCACTCGACCGCAGGGCCGACTTCCTCGAGAAAGTGCTGGAGCCTCTGTTCTTTGGTATCTTCAACACCGAGTGCGACCAGCGCGGGAAACTATTCGACACCGAGCATTGGGACAAAGAGCTCCTAAAGCAATGGGACAAACTGCCCTATCTGAATGGCGGACTATTTGAGCGCGACGAGGTGGACAAAAAGAAACTCAAACTGCCGGCCTCCCTCTTTGAAGACCTCTTCTCCTTTATGGCCTCCTACAACTTCACCGTCGATGAAAACGATCCCGACGATGCCGAAGTGGGTGTCGACCCCGAGATGCTGGGCAAAATCTTCGAAAGCCTGCTGGAGGACAATAAAGCCAAAGGTGCTTTCTATACTCCTAAAGAAATAGTACGCTATATGTGCAAAGAGTCGCTCATTGCCTACCTTGCCACACAGATAGACAAATCTCAATCAGAAGGAAAAGAAAAATCTGATAGTTCTGATTGCGATAAATACATTCGTACTTTCGTTGAAACCCATGAGATGCAACCCGAACTGGAACCCTATCGTGAAGCATTAGACACTGCCCTCCGCGAGGTGAAGATCTGTGACCCCGCCATTGGTAGCGGCGCTTTTCCTATGGGTCTGTTAAATGAACTCTGGCGTTGCCGTGAAGCAGTTGAAGAAACCTCTTCCCGCGTAGAGTTGAAGAAAGAAATCATCGAGAAAAACATCTACGGCGTGGATATAGAGAAAGGTGCTATCGACATCGCCCGCCTGCGTTTCTGGCTGAGTATCGTGGTGGATGCTGAGGAGCCGGAGCCCTTGCCCAACTTCGACTACAAGTTTATGCAAGGAAATAGCCTTATTGAAAGTTTTGATGGATTCGACTTGAGCCATATCATGGATAAAGAAATAATCAGAGGAGGGAAAACCGTATACCAACGTTGCATAGGTGGCAAGGAGAACGTACAGGTTTCTATGGATTTCACGTCCAAGGACACTCGTCAGAACCTCCGCATTTGGCTAAAGAAATACTTCACTCTCACCAACCACAAAGAGAAATCCGAGTATCGTCAGCTCATCAATGAAAGTGTAAAGAGTTATGTCAAACAGCAAGGCATTGGTATCCAATCAGAAATCAAACTCAACTCTCTCGACCCGTCTGCCAATCAAGACTTCTTTCTTTGGCACACTTGGTTCAAAGACATTTTCGATAAGGGTGGTTTTGATATTGTAATAGCCAACCCTCCTTATATCAAAGAATATGAAAACTCAAGAGCATTTGAATTACTAAAAGGTGGTAAGTATTACAAGGCGAAAATGGATATTTGGTTCTATTTTACTTGTAGTTCCATTGATATTTTGAAAGAAAATGGAGTGTTGTCATTCATTGCTCAGCCTCAATGGAGAACGAGTGATGCAGCATCTATCATGAGAGAAAAAATTTGTGAAGAATGTCGATTGATACATATTGTTGATTTTGGTACATATATGGTATTTGATAATGCTAGTACCCAAGCAATGGTTATGACTCTCTATAAATCGCCCAATAAAACGTATGATTTAAAATTTAAGCTGAATGATAGTATTATACACAATTCCGTTGAATTGGAAGGTTTTCTGACTTCTCCATTTGCTCACATTGAGTTTGATAAGAAAAACTACATAAATGCAGCATTTTCTTTCTCTACAGATTCAAATGCATCAATAATTCTGAGCAAGATTCGAAAAAAAGAGAATTTCTCTATCGACAAAAACAGAGAGATTATTCAAGGAATTATCGGGTCCCCTGATGAGGCATTTAAACTGAAAGGAATAGATATTTCGATTTTTTCCGAACAAGAACAAGCGTATATTAAACCATTCCATACTAGCACACTAAGGTATTATACACCTCAAGAGGATTTGTATCTGCTATATCTATCGGATAAAAACATTCGTTTGACAAAAGATAGGTTCCCCACAATATACAACAAGCTATTACCCTATAAAGAAAGCCTGGAGAATCGGAGAGAAGTAATAAATGGCAAGAAATCATGGTACTCTCTATGGTGGGAACGCGATGAATCATTCTTTTTATCTGGACCAAAAATAGTTTTTGCCGCAAGGACGCTTGGGCGGAATTTTACTTATACAGAGGATGCTTTTTATGCATCTAGGAATTGTTTTTTTATTAAATGCAGAAGAACGAACCTAAAATATTTGGCTGCATTACTAAACAGCAAACTTATGTTTTACTATATGCACAATACATTGAAACACAACGGAGAACTATTGCAGCTTGACAAGGTACAGTTCTTGAGTATCCCGTTATTTGTACCACCCGTCGAGAATCAAAGAGCAATAATAGAAAAGGTGGATTCAATTCTGGCAACCAAGCATAAATACTCCGAGGCGGATACATCTTCTCTAGAGCAAGAAATCGACCAACAAGTCTACGCCCTCTACAACCTCACTCCGGAAGAAATCGCAATAATAGAACAATAATTAATGTCCGATTGGCCCATTCATCGTTATAGAATTATTAGAAGATGTAATTGAATCAACAAGATTGATAGTAATACATGGTGGTTCTGGCTTAGGCAAATTTTGACCTGAGAGTGCAATTGTTTTTAATTCGTCTGACTCTATTTTAGTACTGCTACATTGTTTAATTGTTCCCAAAATAATCGTTGCTATAAGAGTGAAAGCCGTAATAGTCAAAGAGCATCTTGTATTTTTCAATTGTTTATTAAGGTTTCCCATTTCTTCATTATGACGAATTTGTTCTTGTGTTTTGAACCCATTTTTTACAAATGATTCAAGAGCGGAGGTTGGATAGATAATCTTTAGATACACATATTTTTCAAGGTATGAAATGATATTTATCCAGGACCAACGTTCTTTTCTTGATGGGTCTAAAAACACAAATCCTTTATGGGAAGAATTTTCTGACCAATTATCGAAAACTTGCTTGTCTTTTCCATAATCCTTTCGATTGTATAGTATTCTTTCTTCTTCAATGCAGACCTCTTCGGTTTTTTCTATTACAGGTAATACTGCGATTAATCCTATTTTTTCAAGTTCTTCTATAAATAATAGGTAATCAAAGAGTCGGAACAGGTCTGATTTAGCCTCGTCCTCTCTACTTTTTTCTTCATAATATATTTTGATAGAATCATTGCAATCTTTATCCCATTTTATGGCTGCAAAATTAAACTCGACAATTGTTTGTAATAAATAGCCTGACTGAAGTTTACTCAGTTTGTCTTTTGATGAACTCTCTTTGATTTCTACAAGCTTTTTCAAAAAATCCTCTTCTGAAGGAAGTAGTGTGCGCAATTCTTTCATTTTGTGTCGTATTATTTGTTTGTCTGCATTTGTATATTGAACCAATCTTGAAGTCTCTTGTTTGTTTCTTCATAGTTCTTGTTCAACTCGAAAACACTATTCTCTATTAATGCTATTTCTTGTTGTACAAGTGGCGTATTATGTTCAAAATAATGAGTTTCTCCAAATGCGAAGCATTTAGAGATAAATGCATTTTCAAAAGGCAAGTTATAGTTGTTGTCATCATGGAAGAACTGTTGGAAATAAGCATTGCCAAACGTAATAGAGAGTCTTCCGCGTTGAGATTCGTTTTCTGTATGATACCATAAGCATCCGTTCATCAAATAACAGTTTGTAACCTTGAGTGATGAAATTGTAATTATCAGTGCCAATCTGTCATGTAATGATAATAAATGCGCTTGGTTTGAATAATCCTCTATTTTTTCGCGATTAATGGCACTCCAATGGATTAAAGCATAAACGGCATCGTTCTGTTTTTCCCGTTTTGAAAGATTGTCATAATAGCCTTTGTATAATTCAGTTTGTTTGTATGCCTCGACAACACCTTCCGGAATATATTTTTCAATAAAACGTGTCCCAAATGGTTCTGTGATAAAATCAGGTGTTTTCATTTCAATACCTTCATCCGTCAGAAGTAAAGGAAGTGGGTCAATGACAAGACGGTATATTGCGACAGCCCCAATACATTCTTTCAGGTATCTTTCAAAATCCTTTTTGAGTTTGTCCGTATGATTCTTGTTGTAATTGTTAGTGCGTCCGTGATAGGTGTAAAATGTGGAGAAACCTTGTTTGTGAACATACTTGTCAATTTTAAGTTGGGCATTTCTAAGCGTATTGAAATAAAAATCAAGTTTATTTCTTACATCTTTATAAGCAGATTCTGTGTCTTTTAATAGCTGTTTGGTCATATACCCTTTCTCGAATCCGTTTTCTCCATTATTCCAGTCTTTAATCTTATTCTTGTCAGAGAATAGATAAATGCCACCAATGGACAATTCTATTGTTTGGCGTAATGAATAAAAAGCGCAATCAAAGAAACCCAACTGAAATACTTTTATGGCATTTATTAGCATCATACAAGATTCATTGAGCGTCATATTTGCGATTTGAGCATCAATGACACCAGTGCTAGACATTGTAATTAGTTCAATGTCGGAAATATAGTTTTCCCCTTGGGGAAAATCAATGGGCGCTACATGATAAAAAGAGCTGTGAATAATTGTTTCGTAGTCTTTGTCCATTTTTAGTATTATTTGGCTATATCCCAGTGTTTTATATCGAGTCTGTCAATATATTTCTTAACTTTTTCTTCATCGATGTTGTCTTTTGTACGAATAAACTCGATATGATGTCTTGTACATACATCGTGCAAATTAATTCCCTCTACGTTCCGCAGATGTCGTAGAATCTGTAATCTTGATTCCTCATCTCGAGTAATGAATGTAATATGTTTCCCAATCTGCTTGGAGAGGTTTTGGAATAGCCCCGAGAAATATGGGGCATCCATTCCACCAAGAGACAATCCAAAGAAAGTGATATTCGGGGCATTATCTAACATATCCGCTATCTGTGGAGGATTATAATGTGGAGAGGATGTTTTATATAGGAAATCGTTATCCGGTTGTATTTTAAAATTTTTAAAGGTATAACTTTCTCCAACTCCTAATATAATATTATTATCTATTAAATTACCGTGTACATAATATGATGAAAATACATTTTTTAATCCTAATCTTTGAGCGAGACCATTAATGTTTGTATAGTTAAAAGTAATAATATTAGGTATCGATATACTATTAAAATGGGCGACTAGGATTCTCGATGCTACCGATTCATTGTTAATATTCCCTTTTTCAGATGCTGCAAGAAATTCTCCTAATTTACTTGTTAGTATCTCATAATCTTCTTGGTTTTTTTGAGGATAATGTCTCAGTTCCTTAATGTCTCTAAAATGTGATCGAATTGCATATTCCCCAATTTTCTCTTCAAGATCCATCCAGTGATTTATACTACGTTCGTGTTCAAGGAATGCTCCCATCTGTGTTTTGGGTTCGTGAAATGGCCAATAATCGCTTCCATAAAAATCGCCATATGACGTTTTTAATTCTAAATCAAGGTCAAAACCATTGCCTATGATTAAAACATCTTCTCCTTGAAATAAGGATTTGTCTTCGATAACATTGTGCTCCACAGCATTATTTTTTTGCAAAGATACAACTTTTATGTAATTGAGTCCAAATTAAGTTATTAACACACCAGGCTTTTCCTCGCGCACACGGGTGCATGGAATAATACTCGCGTGTGCGCATGCGAGGTGGCTGTTGATAAAACCCCGATACTGCGACTCTTCAAGTGTCAATTCCTACGTTTTCGCATAATAAAAATGACCCCCAATTAACTCGTCACAGGATAGATTCCAAAGAAGTCACCAAGAATGATCGAAGAACCCACGAAGAAGGCATAAAGAATGCGTTTGCTCCTCAAGGTGACTCGCTGCAATAATTTTTTTTCAAAGGTGCTATTCGCTGTATTAATTCGTGTTAAAGCGGTGCTCATCACACTTAATTTTAATATGCACTAAAAAAAAGTGCGTCTGCATTAAAATTTGCACTAAAAAAAGTGCATTATGGGCGTTAATGCGTTTTTCGCTTGATTTGATTGATTTCAGTGGTGCTGACTCGCTACATATGCTCTTTTTAGCGGTGCTATTTGCTGTATTAATTCGTAAATCGCGGGGACAGGAACTTTGATACACAGGCTACATCGGTTCCAACCGTCTGCCAGCCTTGTCAATTGTCATCTGTCATTTTCATTTGCTCCGCCCTTTTTTCGTATCCTTCTGCCCTACTCCATTTTATTTATTGTTCTTTTGCTGTTCTTTTACTGTTCTAAAAGAACAGACCAACATCATGTTGACAATCAGCGCACACATCGCACGACAAATACCATGAATATCTGTGAACACGCTTGACCTGCGTAGCTTCGAGAGATTTGCCGCCCGAAAAGGTTGTTTTTGGCGTTGGGGGAAGGAGTGGGCGTGTGGGACAATTGGGTACTTTCGTGGGACAATAAGGTAGTTTTGTGGGTCGATTTTGGGCATTTTGGGAAAGGAACCTTTTTTTAAAGGGCAACTATTTTTGGTCATGTGATAAATAATGCGTATCTTTGCAGTCTGTATTGTAAATGACGCCATGAGGCGATTTGGGCTGATACTGCTGACGATGTTGCTGTGTTGCAATGTGATGGCACGGCAGGAGCGTGACACACTGGGTGTGGGCACGCTGGTGACTTTTGTGGAAAACCGAGGCCAGTGGGAGCAGCCGTTCCGCTATGAGGCTCAACTGCACGGCGCAGCGATATTCCTCGAAGAGGGGCGTATCACGGTGGCGCTCCGGGAGCGCCTCCCCCACCCGGCGGCAAAGGTGAAAAACGAAAAGTCAAGAGAGACCGAGGGAGGAAGGGGCCACGCCTACAGGATGCATTTCGTGGGCAGCACGCTGGTCAGCCCCGAAGGCCTCAACCCGCAGCCGACACACAACAACTACTACCTCGGCTCCGACCCCACACGGTGGCAGAGCCACGTGCCCGCCTACGACGCGGTGCTCTACAGCGGCCTCTACGACAACGTGGACCTGGAGGTGTATGGCGGCAGTCAGGCGCTGAAGTACAACTTCGTGGTGCATCCGGGCGGCGACGCGTCGCAGGTGGTCATCGAGTATGAGGGCACCGACGGGGTGTCGGTCGACTCGAAGGGCAACCTGCTGGTGCGCACCTCGGTGAGAGACCTGCTGGAGCTGAAGCCTTATGTGTATCAAGTGGACAGTGGTCAGTGGACAGTGGACAGTGGAGGTCGGAAGGTGGAAGTAGGAAGCCGCTGGAGGGTGGAGAAGGTGTCGAAAAGTCAAAAAGACGAAGAGTCGAAAAGTCAAAAAGTCGGAGAGGGAAAGAGTGGGAAAGTGGGTGAGCGGTGGAAGGTGTGGATTGAGGTGGATGCCTATGACCATGGGCGCGACCTGGTGATCGACCCGGTGTTGGTGTTCTCGACCTATACCGGCTCGACGGCCGACAACTGGGGCACGACGGCGACCTACGACTCGCAGAAGAACGTATACACGGCGGGGCTGGTGTTCAATGTGGGATACCCTGTGTCGCTGGGAGCCTACCAGACCAGCCCGAGCGGCAATTGCGACATAGGCATTTTCAAATTCGACTCCACCGGCACCCAACGCCTCTATGCCACCTATCTGGGCGGTTCGCAGGCCGACATGCCGCACAGCATGTTTGTCAACAGTTTCGACGAGCTGATTGTATTCGGCACCACCGGCTCAAGCAACTACCCTGTCACTTCGGGCGCCTTCCAGACATCGTTTGCGGGAGGAGCCAACATCCTCTACGAGGGTACCGAGGAGATTGCCTTCCCGCAAGGGAGCGACATCTTCGTGAGCCGCTTCAGCGCCGACGGCAGCCAGCTGCAGGCTTCCACCTTTGTGGGTGGCAGCGGCAACGACGGCCTCAACTACAAGTGGAGCTACAACCAGGACATGACCTACATGGGGGGCAACGACTCGCTGTACTATAACTATGGCGACGGAGCGCGCGGAGAGCTGATCACCGACAACCTAAACAACATCTATATCGGCAGCACCACTTTCAGCACCGACTTCCCCGCCACCGCGGGCTCTGTGCAGCCGACCCCGGGCGGCCGCCAGGATGGCCTGGTGTTCAAGTTGGACCACAATATGCGCACGATGCTGTGGAGCACCTATCTGGGAGGCTCGATGGACGACGCGGTGTACAGCATCGACGTAGACTCGGCCTACAACCTGCTGGTCTGTGGCGGCACCACCAGCCAGAACTTCCCCGTCACCGCCGGGAGCCTGCAGCCCACCTACGGCGGCGGCACGGCCGACGGATTTGTGTGCAAGCTGTCGTACAACGGCGACCGGATCATGGCCTCGTCATTCCTGGGGCGCGGAAACTACGACCAGCTGTATTTCGTACGCGTAGGCCGGCACGACGAGGTGTTTGTGTACGGACAAACGAAGAACCCCGGCACCACGTTTATCATCAACGCGGCCTATGGCGTCGCCAATGCCGGCATGCTGCTGGCCCACCTCTCGCCCGACCTGTCGACGATGCGCTGGAGCACCCTCTTCGGCACTCCGGGGCGAATCAACCTCTCGCCCACGGCCTTTGCCGCCGACATCTGCAACCGCGTCTATGCCGCCGGCTGGGGGCGCGACTTCGTGCCCTACCTCTCCGACTGGTATACCAACGGGACCACCGGCATGGAGACCACGCCCGACGCCTACAGCAGCACGACCGACGGACAGGACTTCTACATCATCTCCCTCGCTGCCGATGCCAGCCAGATGGATTACGCCACCTTCTTCGGCCAACAGCATGTGAGCGGTTCGAGCTACAACGGTGCCGACCACGTGGACGGCGGCACGTCGCGTTTCGACCGCATGGGCACCCTCTACCAGTCGGTATGTGCTTCGTGCGGACACTCACAGGGCTTCCCCACCACCCCGGGAGCGTGGAGCGACAGCAACCGCTCGAACAACTGCAACAACGCGCTCTTCCGGTTCAACATCACCGACGACTTCCCCGTGGCCGACTTCACCATCCCCCAGTCGGGCTGCGTCCCCTACACGCTGCAATTCAGCAACAACAGCCGCGGGAGCTCCTACCTGTGGAACTTCGGCGACGGCACCACCAGCACGGAGGTCAACCCCACCCACACCTATACCGCCACAGGCACCTACACCGTCACCCTCATCGCCTACATGCCCCACGGGTGCTCCACCGCCGACACGCAGCGGCATGTGGTGCAGGTGCTCGGCGACACCGCCATCGCCCACTTCCCGGAAATCACCTGCAACCGGGGCCGACTGCAGATAGGCCAGACTCCCGCCCTCGGAGTGACCTACCAGTGGACCGGCGACCCCGTCAGCGACGCCACGGTGGCCAACCCCTGGGTCGACAGCACGGGCACCTATATCCTCCACACCCACGCCCCGGGATGCTCGCAGACCGACACCTTCCATGTGCGGAACTACACCCTCGTCGACCTGTGGCAACCCACGGCTGTCAGTTGCCACGACAGCAGCGACGGACGGGCGGTGTTCCGTCTGGGTCAGGGACTCGACACCGACTCGCTCACCGTCGTCGTCACCCCCAGCCGGCCCGTGAGTCCCTTCCACACCTCCGGCGCACGCACCCTCTTCTCGGTCGACAGCCTCTCGCCCGGCATCACCTATCTGGTCAGCGTCACCGGCTACGGCTGTTCCTACACGCAAGAGGTGTACCTCACCAACCCGCCGACGCCACACTACACCAAAGAGTTCACCGCCGCCCTCTGCGACGACAGCTGCTCCGGACACATACACATCCAATACAACCTCAGCGCCATACCAGAGGAGCAACCGCACGACACCCTCCTCGACGGCCTCTGCCCCGGTACCTACGTCACCGAGCTGGTGGCGGGGGGCTGCCCGCTGGTCGACACGAGCGTCATCGTGCGCGACCACAGCCTCGACAGCCTGCGCGTCTGGGCCGACCGGACGGAGATCTATCTGGGCGAAAGCGTCGGGCTGCATGCCAGCGGCGGCGCCCGGCAGTACCTGTGGAGTCCTGCCGCCGACCTCGACCGGCCCGACCAGCAGCATCCCACCGCCACACCCTCCGACACGGCGGCCTGCTACACCGTCACCGCCACGTCGGCCGACGGCTGCACCCGCACCGCCACCGTCTGCATCCAATGCACCGACCTCGTATGCGGTGCTCCGGAATTTGTCGTTCCCAACGCCTTCACCCCCAACGGCGACGGGACGAACGACCGTCTCTGCTTCAATGCCGACATCCTCGACGAGTTCAGCATCGCCATCTTCAACCGCTGGGGACAGTGTGTCTACCAGAGCGACGATGCCACCAGTTGCTGGGACGGCACCTTCCGCCACGCCCCCGCCCTCGCAGGCGTATACACCTACACCTGCCACATACGCTGCCACAACGGCGTTGAAAACGACTTTAAAGGAGATATAACACTGATACGATGAACAAGGACCAGTTTGTCATAGCCTGCGTCGAGTCGGCCGAAAGCGCCGCCACCGTGCTCCCCTGGGCCCGCCATTTCGCCGAATGCCTCAACCACAAGGGACTCATGGTGCTGCATGTGTCGACGACAGCGACAGACGACAGCTGGCTCAAAGAGCTCGGTGTGCCATTTGTCAGCATGCAGGGCGACTGGCGCACAGCCATCGAAGGCATCCCCACGGCCTTCAACGGCATCCTCGCCGTCGCCGCCGTCAATCCCGCCGCCCCGCGCTCCTCGCTCACCCACCCCAAGACGCTGCTGCACGAATTCAAGAACTGCAAGACGGCATATCTGGTGGTCGGAAGTCGGAGGGCGGAAGTCGGAGGGCGGAAGTCGGAGGGCGGAAGTCGGAAGGCTCTCCTCACCATGACCCACCGGCGGGAGGGCAAGGAGAAGCTCGTCTGGGCCTCCTATCTGGCCCGCTTCCTCGGCAGCCGCATCACCATCGCCCACCCCGACTACCGCGACGGCGACCTGCGCATGCGCTGGAAAAACAACATGCGGTTTGTCGACAAGATGTTCACCCCGCTCGGCATCACCTACACCGACGCCGTTGCCTACGGAGACGACTACAAGAACCTCGACCTCCTGCAGCCCGACCTGCTCATCGCCCGCACCTCCGACCCCCGCGAGCGCGACATCTTCGACCTGCTTTCCCCTCTACCTGAATACCGTCTTCTCACCCACCCCTCGCACACACCCATCCTCTTCCTCAACCCGCGCGACGACCTGTACATACTATGCGACTGAAGAATGAATTAAGAATGAAGAATGAAGAATGAAGAATCTGAAAGTTGAAAATTGAAAAGTGAAAAGTGAAATTATTGAGGTCTTGTGGTGTGCCGTCGGCTTGCCGACAAGTCTCGATGTCTCGAGTCAGATTACGCGAAGCGCAGGGATTTCCAGGATAAAGCTGACCGGAGGAGAAAGAGAGAAAAGATTTACAAGATTTACAGGATTGCGCGCAGCGGGAGAAAAAAGAGTTGAGAGTTGAAAGGGAAATTAAGAATGAAGAATTAAGAATTAAAAATGAAGGAGTTGCAGGGCCGCTGAGTCGAAAAGCACTAAAAACTTAAAATATAAAACATAAAACATTAACAAAATGAGTAATTTCTTCGGAGAAACAAAGAAAGTAGTCACCATCGTAGTGGTGGCCATCGTGGTGCTCATCGTGGCATCCTCGTCGTTCTACACCATCAAATCGACCGAACGCGGCATCCTCAGCACCTTCGGCCGCATCTCGGAAAACACCGTCGAAGACGGTCTGCACGTGAAGATACCCTTCATCCAGACGGTCAAGAAAATCAACATCCAGCAGAAGAAGTTCGACGGCAAGGAGAACAGCTACACGAAAGACGTGCAGACCTCGGAGGTCGAATACACCATCAACTACGACCTCGTACGTGCCAACGTCAACAAACTCTATCGCAACGTGGGTATGGACTACCACAACCGCATCGTGGTGCCCTTCATCCGCTCGGCCATGAAAGAAGCCTTCGGCAACTTTGCCGCCACCGAAATCGTGGAAAACCGCGATGCCGTGCGCCGCGAGATTGAGAACACCCTGCGCCACACCCTCGACAGCAACTACTTCATGAACGTCCAGTTCCAGCTGGTCGACATCGACTTCGACGACCAATTCGAGAACGCCATCAAGGAGAAACAGGTGGCAGAGCAGGAGGCCCTCAAGGCCAAGAACGTCACCATCCAGGTCGAGGAGAAAGCCAAGCAGACCAAGATTGCCGCCGAAGCCGAAGCCGAGGCCATGCGCATCAAAGCCAACGCCCTCGAGCGCAACCCCAAACTGGTCAGCTACGAAGCCGTGCAGAAATGGGACGGCAAAATGCCCCAATACATGCTTGGCAACAGCGTACCATTCATTGATTTGAAATAGAATTAAAAAAAATCGTATCTTTGCACCTTGTCCCCCCAAGGGGAAGAGCAACAAAACAACCTGTATTACAAACAGTAATCCTTAACAAAACCTTCTAATCATGGAAGAGGACACCCCCCTGCAGCCCGCTGAAAACGAGCAGCTGCAAAACCAAGCCGCCGAGGTTCCCGTCGAGGAGACCCCCGTCGAGGCTACGACCGACAACCAACCTGTTGAACCCACTGCCGTCGCTGAAGAGGCCGCACCAGTTGCCGAAGAGCACACTGAGGAACCCGCCGAGCCGGAAATCGACTACAGCGCACTTGACCGCGAAGGCCTGCTGGCCGCCCTGGAGCAGCTGATGACCGAAGAGGTGCAGCAAATCAAGGGTCGTGCGCAAGCCATCCGCACCCGCTTCAACGAACTCAACCACGAAGTGCAGAAAGCCGCTTTCGAAGCCTTCCTGGCCGACGGAGGCAACAAGGACGACTACCAAAGCCAAAACGACAGCGTCGCCGAGCAGTTCTACGCCCTGTACGACCGCTACCGTGCCCGTCGCCAGCAGTACCTCGAGGAACTTGAACAGCAGAAAAAGAAGAACCTCGAAGCGAAGGAAGCTCTTCTCGAGGAGCTCCGCACATTGGTCGACAGCGAAGAGGAGCAGGTTCGCACCTCCCTCGACCGGTTCAACGAAATCCAGGAGCGCTGGAAAGCCATCGGCGAAGTGCCCCGCGACAAGATGAACGACCTCTGGCAGAACTACCACTTCCAGATAGAACAGTTTTTCAACAAGCTCAAGATAAACCGCGAGTTGCGCGCCCTTGACCAGAAGCGCAACCTCGACCAGAAGCTCACCCTCTGCGAACGTGCCGAAGAGCTCATCATGGAGCCCTCGGTCACCAAAGCATTCAAGGGGTTGCAGGATTTGCGCGCACAGTGGAAAGAGATTGGTCCCGTGCCCGCCGAGCAGAACGAGGAGATTTGGCAGCGCTTCCAGAATGCCGCCAACCAAATCGACGAACGCCGCAAAGAATACTACGAGCAGCGCAAGGAGGAATTCGACAACAACCTCCTCGCCAAGCAGGCCCTCATCGACAAGGCCACCGAACTCACAAGCCAACGCCCGCAGAACACCCGCCAGTGGAACGACGTCACCGCCGCCCTCGACGAACTTCTCAAGGTGTGGAAAACCATCGGTCCGGTGCCACGTGAGGTCAACGAGGAGATATGGACCAAGTTCAAAGGTATGATTGACCGTCACTACGCCGAGAAGAAAGAGTATTTCTCCTCCATCCGCGACGAGCAGGAGGTCAACTATCAGAAGAAGGTCGAGCTCTGCCTCAAGGCCGAAGCCATTGCACAGCGCGAAGACTGGAAGAAAGCCACCGAAGAGCTTCTGCAGCTCCAGCAGGAATGGAAAGAGATTGGTGCCGTCAGCCGTAAAGTCAGCGACAAACTCTGGCACCGTTTCCGTGGCGCCTGTGACACCTTCTTCGCCAAGAAGGGAGAGTTCTTCAAAGAACGCCGCACCTCCGAGAGCGAGAACCTCGCCAAGAAGGAAACCATCCTCGGCGAACTGAAGACCCACATCTTCGGTGACGACCGCGAAGAGAACCTTTCCATCATCAAAGACTTCCAGCGCCGCTGGGCCGAAGTGGGCTTTGTGCCCGCCGCCGACAAGGAGCGCCTGCAGAAGGAGTTCCGCGGCGAGATAAACCGCATCTTCGAGCAGCTCAAAATCAGCGCCCGCGAAGCCGAAGAGACCGCCTACCGTGAGCGTCTGCGCAATATCGGCGGCGACGCCAAGCGCTTTGTCAGCAGTGAGAAACAGGAGTTGCACGACAAGATTGAGAAGCTACGCAACGACCTGAACCTCTGGGAGAACAACCTCGGTTTCCTCGCCTCCTCCAAGCAGGCCGACCTGCTCAAGCAGGAGTTTGAGAAAAAGATGCAAGGTGCCCGCCAGCAGATTGCCCTCCTCCAGGCCAAGCTGCGCATCCTCAACGAAGCTGAAAAGAACGAAGAGCAGAAAGATGCCGAATAGCAAACATCACACTCTCAACCGTATGCAGAGACACGCCTTCGTGTGTCTCTGCATCGTTGTTGTGGCACTGACAGGTTGCCGACGCACCGAGGAAGTAAGTTTCCACCGTTTTGAGCAGATGCTCTTCGACACCCCTGCCGACCGGCTGCAGGCCGAGTTGACCAAGCACCGGAACGAGTTCAGTTCCGAGCTGATCATACTCGCCCCCGAGGAGCCGGAGTTTATGCAGATGACGCAGGAATTCGTCGCCGACCCCGTGATGCGCGACATCTACCGCATCACCGACAGCCTCTACCACAATCTCTCCGACGTGGAGCGAGAACTGGGAAAAGCTCTGGGACGGGCATACAAACTCTGCCCGAAGATGCAGCATGTGGAGCGCTTCTACACCATGGTCACGGGAGACTTCGACAACTACGGGTTCCGGGTGTTCAGCAATTGTGGCGACCTCTGCGTGTGCCTTGACCAGTATGCCCTCGGCGCTATGGAACGCTACCAGTATTTCGGCATGCCCAACTACTTGGTTCGCACCCTCACTCGCGAGCACATCGTCCCCGACTGCATGTTCACGCTGGCCGGCTTGTATCTCAAAGGGCCCGATGGCGACCTGACGCTGCTCGACCACGCCATTGCCGACGGCAAGAAACTCTACTTCATGGAGAAGACCCTGCCCGGCATCGCCGACAGCGTGCTGCTGCGCTACACAGCCGACCAGATGAAGTGGATGACGGACAACGAGCGCAACGTATGGGGGTGGCTGATACAGAACAAGATGCTTTACTCTACCGACCAGAGCGCCTATCGCAACCTGCTCGGCGAAGCGCCCCATACCAACACCTTCGGCAGCGACTCGGCACCACGTACCGCAAGCTACATCGGCTGGCAGATTGTACGCGCCTACATGAAAAAGAGCCACAGCACCATGCAGGAGCTCCTCGACGAACCAGACAGCCGCAAGATACTCACCCTTTCCGGTTGGCGGCCGTAGGAAATTAAAAATTAAAAATTAATACTTAAAAATTCTGTTGCAAAACAGAGTGACTGAGTCTATAAGTCGGAGAGGCCTTAAGTCGAAGAGCACTTAAAACTATGATTAATGTAAAGTGTATAATGTACAATGTATACTGAACACTTAACACTAAACACTTAACACTCATGAAAACCAAGACCCTCTTTATAGTCAACCCCATCTCGGGAGTCGGAAAACAGAAGAAGATTGAGAGCCTGCTGAAACAGAACCTCAACCACGACCTCTTCGACTACGAGGTGCAATATACAGAGCGCATACACCACGGCACCGAGCTGGCACGCGAAGCAGCCATGCAGGGCTACGACTGTGTCGTCGCCGTGGGTGGCGACGGCTCGGTCAACGACGTCGTACAAGGTCTGCGCGGCAGCGACACCACCCTCGGCATCATTCCCTGCGGTTCCGGCAACGGATTGGCCTACACCCTCAAACTGCCCATGCAGCCCTGGCTCGCCATCCGCACACTCAACCAGCAACACGAACTCACCATCGACTCCATCCTCATCAGCGGCGAAGAGGCCGGCAGCAGAGACTATGTCTGTGTCGGCGCCGCCGGCGTGGGCTTCGACGCCCATGTGTCGCGCCTGATGCAGGTCGCCAAAACACGTGGCCTCACCGGATACACCAACATCGTACTCCGCGCCTACAACAACTACCGCGAGTCGGACTACACGCTGCACCTAAACGGGCGCACGCTCCAACGCAACGCATGGATCATCGCCCTGCAGAACAGCGACCGCATCGGCTATGGCATGCCCGTCTCCCCCACTGCACGCCTTGACGACGGCATCATCGATATCAGCATTGTCGACAAGATACCCATCGACCACGTGGCCATCACCGCCCCTCTGGCGCTGACCAACCACCTGCAGCTGTCGCAGCACGTGGAGATGTTCCGCACCCGCGAGGTGACCATCGAAGGCAACGTCGACCGGTGGGTCGACATCGACGGCGAAGGAATCAACTTGGGACGCACCGTACATTTCGTCAACCAACCGAAGTCGGTGAAAGTCTACGCCCGCGACCTCAACCAACTGCTTATCGTCCGTACCCCCACTGGCGACCCCATCACACTTCCGCGTATATGAGCAAGAAAAACCGACCTGTCGGAGTGGTCTACAGCACCAACCCCGACTACCAATACCAATACGACGACGAACCCGAGGCCGAGACCCTTCCGCCCGAGAAGCAACGCCTGTGTGTGAGCCTCGACCGTCACCACCGCGGAGGCAAGACCGTCACCCTCGTCACCGGCTTCGTCGGCACCGACGACGACCTGCAGGCCTTGGGCAAGATGCTGAAAGGGAAATGCGGCGTCGGCGGCTCGGCCAAGGACGGCGAGATTATCATCCAGGGCGACCAACAGGACAAAGTCCGGGCCGCCCTCACCGCTGCTGGCTACCGCTGCTGACCCTCTTTTTCGGAAATCCACAAACCTCTATTTCTCAGCCTTTTCTTCTACTGTTCTTTTACTATTCTTTTAGAAATGTAAAAGAACAGAGGTTAAACAATTGATAATCAAGGGTGGTTTTATGCCGGTCAGAGGGATGAAAAAAGAGGGCCGCGGGCGAATGCCCGCGGCCCTCACATTAACCATTAACCGTTAACCAATGACCATTATTCAGGCCAGACAGCTTGCAGATTACGGTCGCCGTAGGCGTCGTCGATCTTGCTGATAGTGGGCCAGTACTTTTCGCAGTGGGGCTGCGGGAAGGCGGCTTTCTGACGGCTGTACGGGAGGTTCCACTCGTCGGCGCAGACCACCTGCATGGTGTGGGGAGCGTTGGCGATGGGGTTGTTCTTCTCGTCGCTCTTGCCGGTCATGATGTCGTCAATCTCCTGACGGATGGCAATCATAGCGTCGCAGAAGCGATCCATCTCGCTGAGCGGCTCACTCTCGGTGGGCTCGACCATAAGGGTGTTGTGCACCGGGAAGGCCACCGTGGGGGCGTGGAAGCCGTAGTCCATGAGGCGCTTGGCGATGTCGCCGACACCGACCTTGAGGCTAAACTCGTTGAAGTCGACAATCATCTCGTGGCCGCACATGCCGTTGCGGTTGGTGTAGAGAATCTTGTAGTACTTCTGCAGGCGTGCGCGGAGGTAGTTGGCGTTGAGGATGGCGTGTTTGGTGACATCCGTCAGGCCTTCGCCACCGAGCATCAGCAGGTAGCCATAGGTAATGGGCAGGAGGTAGGCGCTGCCGTAAGGAGCAGCAGCCATAGTGTTGCCATGCTTGCCGCCGACTTCAACCACGGGATGTGTGGGCAGGAAGTCCACGAGCTTCTGGCTGACACAGATGGGGCCGACACCGGGGCCGCCACCGCCGTGAGGCATGGCGAAGGTCTTATGGAGGTTGAGGTGGCACACGTCGGCACCCATGTGGCCAGGACTGGTGAGGCCCACCTGGGCGTTCATGTTTGCACCGTCCATGTAGACGAGAGCACCGAAGCTGTGAATGATGTTAATAATGTCGAGGATGCCCTCTTCGAAGGCGCCGTGGGTCGACGGATAGGTAATCATCAAGCAGCTGAGGGTGTCCTTGTATTGCTCGGCTTTGGCGCGCAGGTCGTCGATGTCGACATCGCCCTTGTCGTTGCACTTCACCACGACCACCGTCATGCCGGCCTTGGCGGCGGAGGCGGGGTTGGTGCCGTGAGCGGAGGCGGGGATGAGGCAGACGTTGCGCTGCGGCTGACCGTTGGCGATATGATAGTTGCGGATGACGGTGAGGCCGCTGTACTCGCCGAAAGCGCCGCTGTTGGGCTGGAGAGAGCAACCGGCGAAACCGGTGACGACGGAGAGCATGTGCTCGATGTCCTTAATCATCTCGAGGTAGCCCTCGGCCTGGTCGGCGGGCACGAAGGGGTGCATGCCGGCGAAGCGGCTCCAGCTGAGGGGCATCATCTCGGCAGCGGCGTTGAGTTTCATGGTGCAGGAGCCGAGCGGAATCATGGCGCGGTTGAGGCTGAGGTCTTTCTCCTCGAGCATCTTGATGTAGCGCATCATGGAGGTCTCGTCGTGGAAGCGGTTGAA
>JAEEGL016874178.1_pt1 | contig 24746 bp, 9 predicted proteins | sample 9134231 | NCBI WGS metagenome assembly JAEEGL01 (sample SAMN16246548, study PRJNA631951) | gut metagenome | biome: gut microbiome; feature: rumen; material: fiber-attached | host: Bos | place: Iran: Karaj | collected 2018-10
GTTTCCGTTGACCCATCATAATAGGTTCTCGTCCCACTGGGATTATGACACTCCCATTCATAACCGGATACCTCGGCCTGTGTAACTTCCCCGCTGCAGGTCTGCTGTGCGTAGGAGGTTCCGGAAGAAAACTGCTTGCCGCCGTAAGTCATGGTCACATCCACGCCGCTCAGCTCTACCTCCGGATTGTCTTCATCCACAGCCTTCACCACAATGGTGCGGGGGTTCAGCAGATTATTGATCTCTTTTTCCGTCAGCACCTTGACTGCGGAAGAACACTTTGTAGGATCCAGGAAATCCACCTGACAATCCGTGACAGAGGTGCGGTTTACCGTGACAGCGAACCAAAGATCACGGTCATACAGATTCTCATGCTGCTCCCGGTTTCTGATATAGGACAGATTGCCTAAAAACTGATAGCCTCTGCCTTTAGGCGCACAGAAATACAAGGTCAGTGTCCCACCCGGAAGGGCCTTTTTCCTGTTGGTGATGGAGGCCTTCATATAAAACAGCTTATCCGGTATCATGCTGGTGGAATAGGCCACCAGATTGGTTTCAAATACCCTCTGCGAGTTGGAATAGGAGCTGTCCCACGAAGGACCATATTCGATGCATTCAAAGCCTGCTCCCTGTTTCGGGAAGCCGGCGTCTGCTTTGTCCTGTTCCCATTTCTGGTACCGGTTATTATAATCATTTCTCGCATTTGACCAGGCCAGATCTATTTCTTCCTGCGTACTGTCATCATCGAGTTTTGACAGATATTCACCCAGAACTTCATCAAACACAGGTGGATTGGGATAGATACCGTCCGTCAGATTACCGAGTTTACCGTCTGCTTCTCTCCAATGCAGATCATCGTCTTCAGAAAACTTTCCTGCATAGTTTTCATCCCACACGCTCTGCTGAAGACCGCCGTTGCCGAAAATCTCATAATGCTCCAGATTGGAAAACTTAAACTGCAATTCCCCATTGGCCGGATCTCCGTCCCAAAGATCTTTCAGTTCGGATACTCCCTCCTTCGGGTCGATCCTGAGCACGGAAGACCTGGTGGAAAGCGGCCAGGGATTCCCATCCTCGGCATAATCCTCCGGGAAGGATGAAGGCAGCTTACCGGGTGCTGGGAAATTATAGAAGGTAACTTCTTTTCCATCGGTTACAGATCCCTGGATCTGCGAAAACTCGCTTCCAAGCGTATAATCCATACTATAGGTACCCGGCTCTAAGTTGCTGAATACATAGGGGAAGGTTTTCCCCGTCATGGTAACTGTTTCCTGTTTACTTCCCTTCAGCTTCAGCGTAGCTCCGCGGGTATCCGGCTTATAGTTTATGGTCTGATAGGTATTTTCATAGGAGTCAATATTCTGCCATACCGTAGACGCCGGATCGACAGTCGGCTCTTCTGATTTTTCAAAGCCCGTGATCATATTATAGGCAGACAGATTATCATATATCACCGTGGATCCCGAACTGCCGGCAGAGTAATTGATCTTCTTTTCCATCATCTCCAGATCTGCGATCACAGACCCGGAAGAAAGGCTCATACCGCCGATATCACCGAAAGCCTGACTGTCATCTGATGTCATCCAGGACACTGCTGACGCTTTGGTGCCGGTCCAGGTACCTGCGCAGGGCCATCCCCAGGTTCCCACCAGGCCGTCGGTCCCGCCTTCATGGTAGATCAGGTGTCCGCCAAAATAACTATTGTACTTGCTGTCTACTTCCACGCCATAAAGGCCGGGCACCAGGGAAATAGCATAACGTCCCTGTGCATCCGTGGTGACCTCATGTCCGTTTTGGGGTTCATCACTTTGCTTGTAATACTCCGAGGATTTGATATAAATCTTCGTATTCCCCACCGGCACGGTCTTGATCTCGCCGTTTTTATCCATATCCGACTTGAACAGGGTTCCGGAAAAACTCACCGGTGCAGGATCCACCTTCAGCGTGGCATCCGCCCGCATGCCGAGGGCAACGGAAGCCGTTCCGTTACCTGTAAAATCAATATCGAAGTGCTTTTTCCCAAAACGGTTAAAGTTATCCGGATCATTTTCAGTGAAGATCTCCTGTCCGTCACCAGCCTTGACGGATACATAGCGCGAAACCTTTCCCGCTGCGGTAAGATTATAATTCCCCGGCAAAAGACCCGTAAAGACCGCTTTCCCGCTTGCATCAGGAACAGCCGAGCGGAAGATCCCCTCCGTCAATGTCCCTGCAATACCGGAAAGGCTGACTGTCAGTTCACCCTGCTTATTCGTATCATCTGTTTTCTTAAACAGATCCGGATCAGCGTAAGGAGAAGAAAAACTCACTGCCACGGAAGAATCCACAAAAGGAAGGTTCAAAGTCACTTCCTCTTCGGAAAGTTTTCCCGAACTGTCTGAATAAACCATTACCTCATCTTCTTCGTAGGCATAATCCGAGCAGGCAATCTTCCAGGTGACGGGCACCAGCTTATCCACGGTAACAGACCCCTTCGAATCCGTATATGCCGTCAGATGGATCAGTTCACTGTCTTCATTCTTCGGATCCACACCGGTTAAGGTAACCGCCTTTTTTGCAAGGGGCTGGTTTGCCTTGTTCGTCTTCGGATCAAAACCGCCCAAAACGTTGATCTTCAGTTTTTGATAGTTTGGTTTTAAGGCACAGCTGAGCTGATAGGTGCCGGAAAGAGAGCGCTCATCTGATGTATAACTCTCCCAGCCTTTTCTGCCTATCTGGTTTATATAAAATGTATAATTACCGGCCGGAAGTCCCGTAAACAGGGCATTTCCGCCATTTTCCGTTGTTGTGGTATAGGTTCCGAGGCTTCCTTCTCCCACAGCCTTGACCTGCACACCATCCAGCATGATGCCGGAATAAACGCAGCTGACCGTTGCATAGATATCTACCGAAGTATCCGATACATTACTTTTCGGCGTCAGGGCTGCATCGTATCCCGCGGAAACCGTTCCTACCGCGAAACCGTCCTCGGAAGCATTATTATACCCGAAGGCAGATGCCGTGATCGTGTAACTGCCCTGTTCAACGCCGGAAATGCGATAATACCCGAATTCATCGGTCGTGGCATTCAATCCTCCTGACAGCGTTACAGCGGCATTTCGGATACCCTCTCCGGTGTTGGCATCCGTGATCCTTCCGGATACCGCCACGTCTGTGATCTCATTCCACTTGGCATAGAGGGTTTTTGCTGCTGTAATGGGCGTATCAAAATTCCAGCTGCTCTGGCAGCCGCTGTCTGCAAACCAGCCGTCGAAGGTATAGCCTTTCTTGATGGGCGTCTCCGGCATCTGCGCCGGTTGTCCTTTCGTTACGGACTGGGGATAGACATAAGAGCCGCCATTTGACTCAAAACGAACCGTATATTCCTGTCCCTTCCATTTGGCGGTCAGCGTCAGATCCGCGGTAACAGGAGTTGCAAAATCATAAGCTGCATCCGGATCGTCCGCATACCAGTACAGGAAGGTATCCTCATCCTCGGCATCCGGTTCCGCCGGCCGGGCAACGGTATTTCCATTTTCCACGGTTTCCGTCTTGTAAATCTCTCCATTGTTCATAAAGGTAACGCTGCAATAAAGATTCGGCTGCTCACCATTGCCCTCACCGATCTTTGCATCCGCCAGATCGGGAAAACCATCATTTACATTTTCATCGCTGCCCCACGTAAGGGCTCCGCTGATCACAGCCGCCGATGCGTTGAGTGTGTCCAGGAAGTCAGAAGATTTCATCTCAGTGGCAGTCATTTCAGAAATCGTTTCGGAATCGGCATAATAACTGTATTTCTCATCCTGGGAAACATAGCTGCTGTCAACTTTCTTTTTGAAATTGGTTTCAGCGTAGCAGACATTTTCTCTTTTATTTGTAACCTGGCCAGAATAGGTTCCTGAAGTTGGTTTATTGGCAGTTCTTGCTGATACGCAGGCTCCGCCATGATCTATGATACCGATACAGTTGTTTGCATTCCCGTATTTTCCGACAGTAAATAATGCATCACTGGATGTTTTTGAAGCATCCATTCCTTCGGGAAGCGAAATCTGAACGACAGACACACAGTTTTTGATATAGGAAAAACTGCTTGACGCCTGTCCTGTCTGTGCTGCAATACCTCCGAAATAACAGCCGGCATTTTCATCAAGCGCTCCTAATGTCGCATTCACGCGGCATGAATCCACGGTTCCTTTTCCCATTGCTCCTGAGATTCCACCCGTCGGCGCATTGCTGCTACTGCTTGCACCTTTCGAATAAACAGCTCCGGAAAACTCACAATGCTCTATGGTTCCACCACCGTTAAAGTATCCTGCCAGCAAACCGGCATATACCTGAAAGACTGTCGTATCCTCGACTTTTTGTGCATATACTGAGCTATCCGTCATTTTCAGATCTTTTACAGGACCGTTCAGGTAACCGAACAATCCCACATATTCCGTATCTCCGTAAGGCTCGTTTTGTTGTCCGATCTGCATCCCGCTGACAGCATGACCGTTTCCGTCAAAAGTCCCCGCAAAAGCATGACTGTAATCAATTCCGATGGGAACCCAGTAATGCGCCGACAAATCTATGTCAGCCACCAACCTTACCGTATCATCTGCCGTCAGCGTCAGATCCCCGTCATTAAAACTCTTCGCAATCCAGGCCAGCTGAGCGGCGGTTGAGATCTTATACACACCTTCGACAGGTGTCACAGCCTGCACATAATCCGTCCAGTCTCCACTCCTTGCCGACGGCTCGGCAAAAGCCTGAGCGGGCATGCAGGATAAGCACATCACCACTGACAACAACAGACTGAGCAGACGTCTTCCTTTTCTTCGAATGGTTATTGCAGCTTTTTTCATATGGATTCTCCCTTCGGATCTAAAAAACAGGCACAATATAAGACAATACTCTGTCTTTATATCATGCCTGTCTTATGCGTTTCAATGCTTTGGAACTATTCGGTCAGAGAGTGTGTGTATTCGGTCAATCCTCTGACAAAAACATTCATTTCGATGCCGTTACTATTTACAGTAACTCCGTACTTACGCCTTCTTCACCTTCACCTTCTTGGAAAGTCCCTTCTTTCGGAACATAGTTCTGTAAGCCTTCACCTTTGCTTTGGGTACTTTGATCACACAAGTGGCCGGTATTCCCTTGAACGCCTTCTTGTTGATGTCCTTCTTCTTCAGGTTCTTGTTCTTGATGATGAGGGTCTTCATCTTATTGTCGCCGGAAGCAAACTGGGCTCCCAATTTCTTAACGCTCTTAGGTATAGTCAGGCTCGTCAAAGCCTTACAATTCGCAAAGGCTTTCGATCCGATCCTGACAATCCGGTTACCGATCTTGGTCTTCTTGAGCTTTGTACATCCAGCAAAAGCGTAATCCCCGATCTCAGTGGTATTTTTTCCGGTATCGATATTTGTCAGGGACTTACAGCCTGAGAATGCTTTCTTCTCAATGGTGGTCACGCTGTCGGAAACTTCTACCTTTTTCAGTTTACTGCAGTTTTCAAATGCAGACTCTCCGATGGTTTCTACATTATCCCCGATCTTGACTTCAGTTACTTTGGTATTACCCTTGAAGGCTTTGTCTTCAATCGAAGTAACCGGGATCTCCTGCCCTGCCACTGTAACCGTATCCGGGATTTCCACAACCTTTGCCGTACTGTCCGCCGGAGCCGAGTAAGCGGCTTCCACATTCTGGCCTGACTGCCCGGATTCCTCAGACTGTTTGATCACGAAACTGTCACCGGTTTTTTCATCCTTGACGGAGGTGCCTTCCTTCGGAACCTCGGTAGTCGGCTGGGTATTTCCTCCCTGTTGGCCGCTGCCGCCCTGCTGCTGGCCTCCACCCTGTCCGGACGAACCATCCTCATTTTTCTTCCATACTGCATACAACGTAACATCAGCCGAGATCACAATGCCCGCCTTGTTCGCATATTCCGCGGCCACGGCCGAGGCACTCTTTGCCCAGCCCAGGAAAGTATAACCCGTTCTTGTAAAGGCACTGGCCGTCAATGTAGCTGCCTTGCCCTTCTCTACTGTTTGGGCATTCATCGTGCCTGTACCGCCATTGGCATTATAAGTTATCGTCACAGTTTCCTTCTTCTGCCATACCGCGTACAGCGTCATGTTCCTTGCAAAACTTACACTTGCCTTGTCTGCATACTTGGCGGTAGTCGAAGTTGAACTCTCCGCCCAGCCAAGGAACGTATAGCCATCCCTTGTAAATGTATTTGCCGTAAGGGCTGTTTCCACATCCTTCTTCATGTTTTGATCTGCCATCGTCCCGGTTCCGCCGTTGGCGTTAAATGTTACCTGAACGGTCTGTTCCGGTGGTGTCGGATCATCGGCCGGCGCAATGGTAACAACAATCTGTTCAGGATTTGTCCCAAAATGCGTTGCATCACCAACTACCCTGTACCAAACATAGTAATTGCCTGCCTGCGCTCCTGTCGGGATCTGTGCAGCAAATGCCGCATCCGACGGCGTCGCCTCTGCATTTCTGACCACAGCATACTGCATTGTTCCTCCGGTTACCGTACCTGCCGTAACCAAAGGCTGTGCCTGACCGTTTTCTACAAGTCCCGATTTTGCTACAGGAACTGCAACCGTAGGCGCCCCCTTAATAACAGTACCATAGGCGTTCAGGGACTTCGATTCGTCGCCCTGAATGCCGAGCATCCGGATGTTTCCGCCTTCCACAAAGAGTGCAGTATCTTCCATGCGCCCTGTGACCGTCTCATTCATCTGCTCAGCATTGCTGACCTGTCCGCCTACATATACGCTGCTGTAAAGTTTCGTGTCATTCTCTCCTGTCCACCCGATATAGGCATTTCCATCCGATACCGAAAGAGCCGAGTGTCCCGGACTTGGCATATCCGTAGCCTGCGCCTGTTTCTGCCAGCCGTTATTCCACTTGTAAAGCACAAGTCCTTTTTCTTCCTCACAAAGCAGATAAGCGTCAGAAGCATCCGCTGACATAGCCGTCTCAAATCCCGCTACATCAAGCGCTGCGGATTCCGTCACATCGCTGCTCCATTTTATGGTATGAAGTTTTAAGTCCTCTGATACATAAGAAACCAGCGTGTTCCCACCTGCCGCAGCTGCCTGAATATCGTAAACTGACTGATCATCCGCAAGTTTAACGCCGCTTTCGAATGTGGTACCGCCAAACTTGTATCCTGTGATATCCATCTTCTCAGCCAACGCACCTTCTGCAGTTTTTGCTGCCAAAAGTGCTACACCGCTTCCATCGCTTACAAGACGAAGCTTGCCGGCTACTTCACCGCTCATGGTTTCAATCGTCTTTGTTTCGCCGGAAAAACTCGTTCCGCTGACTGTTCCCACAGCATACTTCAAAACAGAAGGCGGGCAGGTCTTTTGCATATCTTCCTTCGGGATCTCGCACCACACTGCAAGATACTTGCCGCCATCCAGCGAGATCACGTCAAATGCAGGGATCAATCCGTCTGTCTGCGTAATGGTTGCCGGTGCATTCCATACATTGTTTCCTGCATAAGATGCCAGTTGAAGCCTTACATTTCCGCCCTTTGCACTCATATCCGTGTAGGCAAAAGTCCCCGCCTGGTCTTCATCAGTCTGATAGCCACCGATCGGAAGCAGATTACTTACAACCGTCTCGGGCTTTCCGTTAAAGACAGATACCCCAAAATCATTCCTGCTTCGCATGGTGCTTCTTACCGTAATAGGAGTCAGATTGTACTGCGTCTCGGTATTAAATTCATACTTAAATGGCAGCTCTCCGAAATCAAAATCCTGTTCTCCGTTGATAAACCAGGTGGACAGTTCGATGTGCGCATCTGCAACCAGTTTTCCGCTGATATCCTTCAGCCGGAAGCCCTCTCCATCGATCACAGCCGTCACAGTTACCATATCCTTAAGTTTTTCGTTATCACCGGACAGTTTCAGATTCGCTTCCGCACCAAGAGATCCTCCGAATGCCTTTGCATACATTCCGAGACCTGCTCCCGCACCAATGGTAAAACTTACCTCGTGAGAAGTCTCGCTACCGCCCACGATGGTGTATTTATAGGTTCCGTCAGCACCCGCTGCCACTGTTACTTTTGCACCGATATCCAGAGCGCCGCTCTTTTCCAGCGCAAGCAGCACCGGTCCGACTGCCGGCACGGCGGCAAGTGACTTAAATGCGCTGACCTCTGCATTGACATGTACCTGGCTGTTGGCAGAGAAGGTGTATGTCTTCTGCAGACTGTTGTTGCTCTTGTCGTAAACATCTCCATCCGTCAATGTGAAGGATCCTGACGGCGGATTGTCCCCATCAAATTCGATCTTCACGGGAAGGGATTCGAACAACGGCGGCAGATAATCCATCAGATCCAGATCCTCCGCTGCCACGGTCACATTGTAACCGTCCGTCATCTCACGTTCTTCGCCATTGAGCTGCATCGTCAGTTCGCCTGCCACGGAAATGCCGAGGGTCTTAGGAGCGATAGACATATAGGCCGAATCCGCACCGGACACATCATCCTTGCCCTGCAGCAATTTCACACCAAGTTTGTATTCATATGTCAAAAAGCCTTGTACTTCAGTGACTCCCGCTTCATAATTCGTCTGCGGAATGATCATACCTGTAGGCGACGTGATCTCCTGAAGTTTCTCCACCATTGAACCGGTAGCCGCCTGGGCATTGGCCATAATGGTGATATTGTTCAGAACCTTTGCCTTATCCCCCTTAAGCCGCATACCGACAAGCTGTTCTTTTTCCTTCTCACCGGAATAATCAAAATTGTACACCTGAACCGCATCATTACCCGTAACCGCGATCAGGCATGCTTCGAATCCATCCGGCGGAAGCTCCCAAATGGGAACCTGCATCTCTAACTCATAGTGGGAACCGCCACTTGATGATGCCCCTTCAGCAGAGAACCCACCGTCACTTGAAAAACGCCTGTAATAAACATTACCCAGGTCACCGCTTCGCATCTGCTCGATCCAGGAAAGAACCGTTGACGGGTTATAATCTGACCCGCTCGTTGACGGCAACGTCAGTGCTTTGGGTTTATCGGAATAGTCAGCTTTCGTAAAAGCCTTCTTATCCACCAGAAATACTTCCTGCAGGGAGTCGCCTGCTGACGTATCGATCTGAGCCTCCACCGTCATATACAGAGGATTGTCACTCAGTCCCAGCACCGTATCCGCCAAAAATTCGATCTGATTGGTGGTACCTCCAACGTAATTCACGCCCGGGATAAACGCTCCCTTTCTGTCCATGGAAACCGTGTCGGCCACAAATTCAGGCTGGGCCTGCCTGGTCAGCGTAACGGTCATAGTCAGATTTCCGGGAAAATCGCTCTTTTTGATCGTAGCCTTCTGTGCTCCATAACCGCTTGCCGATACATAAATGTCATAATCCTGCATGGTCAGGCCGCCGTCGATATAGTAAATTCCCTGCCAGGTTTGTTGCTTGTAGCCAACGGTTATCTTGCCGGAGGAATCTGAATTCTTCTCCACCGGCGTTCCATGATGCTTTCCGGCCAACTTCACACTGGCTCCCTTCACAGGATTACCGGCGTCATCTTTAATGATCAATTCATATTGATACTGCTTTCTTTTAAGCGGAACCAAAAACGTCTCTACTGTACCTGTGCTGTCCAAAATACTCCGAACACCCCCACCGGCATACTCCCATTCATCGTCCGTGACCTGTTGATCTTTCACATTACTGGAACAGGTCTGCTCAGCGTATCCGTTTGTCTGCGAAGAACTGAAAGTATTCTCACCGATGGTAATGGTTGCGGGAACACCACTGATGACGTTCTCAAGATTGCCATCTTCTACAGTTATTACCTTGATCGTACGTGGATGCAAAAGATTCTCGGCATCCTGCTTGGAAAGTACTGTCGCATTCGTGCATGCCACATTCGGATCAAAACTGATATCGCAGTTAACAAGACGACCCTCTTTTGGCACATCTACAACAAACCAGAGATCCGAATCAAACTGCGCTTTATAGTTCTCCTGATTCCGGATATAATTAATGTTTCTGCAAAACGGTTCCGTACACCCTTTTGGTGCGCAGAAATACAGTTTCACTTTCCCGTCCGGAAGATACGTATTGGAATATGCATTAAAGAGTTTTCCCTCTATCTTATCCGTGGAATAAGCTACTAAATAGGTCCTGGTCCCGGAATAATTAACATAGTCCTTTATACTGCTGTAACTCTCAGGCCACTGAGCCCTCATTTCATTATTCGGACTGAAATACAAACCTCCCGCCTTCGGGAATCCCTTGCCGGTATATTCTCTTTGATACCAGGCCGCGTAGGCTTTCTTGTACTCATTTACATCATATTCAAATACCTGATAAAATGCCTGAAGGGCTTCATTATATTCCTCCTCCATAAAGACTGTAGTTACCTGTCCATCTTCTTTAACAGTTTTATAATAATCATTTCTGTCCGGAAGAATACCCTGTCTCGGGTAAATGGCAACCCCATTATAATCTTTGCTGCCTGAATAATATGTCCCTGTCAGCGGCATATCCGTATCATCATATACTGCTTCTGAAAGGCCTTTGCCCGGTTTGCCGTCATTATTTCGCCAATGAAGATCCCCGGCCTCATCATAATTTGCTTTGTATGCGTCCCATTTCGATAGCGGAATGCCATACCAGGTATCATTTGATTCAGCAGTTTCGGAACTGAGTGTTTCTTCATCCGGTGCATTTCCGGATGAAGTTTCGGAACCCAGGTTTTCTCCATATTGCTCAGGTGTTGCAGGGGTATATTCGCTCCAAGAACCCGAATACAGTTTCTCATAATCATTCAGCGAATAGAACCTGAATTTCAGTTCTCCGTTACTGTTATTCTCATCATACAGATCGGAAACCTTTCGCTGACCATCCTTCGCCGACAAATGGGTATCAACACTATTCATCGTTTCAAGCGGTCTGGGATTTCGTTTTTCATTGTAATCAGCCGGAAAGCTTGTGGGAAGTTTACCTGCTTCCGGAAAATCAAAGAAGGTAATAGTCTTTACATTATCCGTTGTCTGCAAATGTGAAAATGTATTCAGATCCGGCGTATAAGTAAATGTATAATCGCCTGGTGAAAGTTCGTTAAATACATAAGGAAACTTTTTCCCTGTCAAATTAATAGTATTAGTCATACGGCCGGAGACCTTCAGGGTTGCTCCGCGGGTTTCAGGATGATAGTCTTCCGCATTGTAGGTACGTTTCCAGTGCTTATTATAATAAAATGGTTCCTCTTCTTCGGGTCTACACCTATCATAGTAGATATAATGCAAACCTGTTTCTTCTTCCTGATCGTATCCTGTAAGCAAATCCATAGTAGCAGATGTATACTGACTGATATTGTAGGAATAGTTCACTTTCTTTTCTACCAGACGAAGATCTGCCACAACATTTCCGGATGACAGATTCATTCCGCCGACATCTGCCACGGGACCATGATTGCTGTACACATAAGCCTGGGCAGATGCATTACTTCCGGTCCATCTGTATGCAGAGGGCCATCCGAGAGAATATCCTCCTGACAAGCCCTTGTCGGATTCGCCGGTCATTCCTTCATAGTAGGTGATATATCCACCTGTATAATCGGATGCATTAGACATCTCCACTTCCACGCCGTACAGGCCCGGCCAAAGGCTGGCAGCATAGTGACCGTTCTCATCCGTAGTCACTTCAATCTCTGCCGCATCCTTCATTGCGTAATACTCGGAAGGCTTGATGGTCATCTTCGTATTGGGCAATACAGCCGTGGTAACCGAACCATCCGCATTCATATCGGATTTATAAAGAGTTCCCGAAAAACTTACCGGAGAAGGGGTAAGCGTCAGCGTTGCCGTAGCATTTTGAGAAAGTCCCACATTTGCGGTCCCTCTTCCGTCAAAATCCACCTCAAAATATTTCTTCGACGAAGACTGGCCGTAGATCTCCTTGCCGTCCTCGGATGTAATATCTACATTCTTCTTCGCCGCACCGGATGCGGTCATTCGATAACTGCCGGGCATCAGTTTTGTGAAAACTGCTTTTCCCTGCTCATTGAGGTTTGCTTTACGGATAATACCCTCAGCCGTCGTACCCACAACGCCTGCCAACTCGACTTCGAGGGAACGAGGATTGAGATCATCCTTGCTTGTCTTAAAGATGTCCGGATCTTCATAAACAGATTCCATATCTACGGAAAGGGATGACTCTTCAAAGGGAAGTGTCAGGGTTACATCACTCTTTGAAAGCTTACCTGCTCCGTTGGAATAAATTGTAGCCTCAGTCTCCGTGTAGGCAAATTCACTGCTCCGGATCTTCCAGGTAATGGGAACCAACTCATCAAAAGTGAAACTTCCGTTCTCATCGGTCGTTCCGCTTAAGCGTACAAGTTCTTTCTCTTCATTTTTCGGATCTACGCCGATAGCGGTAACCTTCGCTCCCGCAAGAGGAACATTTGCCGTCTCGGTTACGGGATCATAACTGCCTATGATATTTACAGTAAGCGGCTGATAATTGGGCTTTAACTGGCAATTCAAGTTATAATCGCCTGCCATCTGCGTCGCTTCAGATGTGTAGCTTTCCCAGCCGGGAAGGCCGGTCTCGTTGATATGGAAGGTATAGCTTCCGGAAGGAAGTCCTGTAAACAGAGTAAATCCGTTTTCATCCGTAGTCTGGGTATAAGTACCAAGATCCCCGGCTCCCACCGCCTGAACGGTTACACCTTTCAGCATCAGACCGGAGTATACACAGCTTACGGTTGCATAAACATTAACCGCCCTGACACCGTCAGCGCTGTCATCTTTCTCAAGAGATACATCATAGCCTGCGGAAAGATCACTGACTTCGACATTTTCCTGCACTTGCTTTATGTATCCAGATGCCGTGACAGTAATGGTATAGCTTCCTTCTGCCACATCAGTAATTTTGTAATAACCAAATTCATTGGTATTGGCATTCAGGCCGTTATTTAAGGTAACGAGAGCACCTCGAATACCTTCACCGCTCGTATCTGTTACTCGTCCGGATAAGGAAATGACGGATGTCGCTCCCAACCACCTCGCGTAGAGGGTCATGTCCTGTGTTACCGGTGTGTCAAAACTGAAAGAATAATCAAATGCACTGTCCGTATACCAGCCACCAAAGGCCGCGCCCTTTTTCCTGGGCTGATCCGGCTCCACGACCTTTTGATCCCTTGCCACACTTTGCGGATAGATGTAGCTGCCGCCTCGGGTATCAAAATTGATGGTGTAGATATGCGGATCCCACTTTGCTTTTAATTCAAGATTTCCCGTAATCGGGGTTTCAAAATTATAGGCGGTACCCTCATCTTCGCTATACCAGTACAGGAAATTATACCCATCCCTTGCAGGGCTCTGGGGTTCGGCTACTGTGGATCCTCCGACAATATTAGCTGTCTGATAGGTTGCTCCATTGGAAGTAAACGTAACCTTACAAAACTGATGAAGACCTGCTGCTTTCAGATTCGGAAAGCCGTCATTTTCTCCTGCATCAATGCTCCAAGATGCAGCTCCTTCCAAACCTGCTGCCCCTGTATTCAGGGTTGCAAGGAAGGTGTCGGACTTCATCTCATTGGCAGTCATCGTCTGCTGGATCAGATAGTTTTCACTGTCCATCGATCCGTCCAGATACCGATACTGCTCAGCAAAGGTGGAATTTTCTGAGAGTGTAGGGTCTCCCTTTTTCTCAGCATATGCAATATTCGTCCTCGTCTCATAGTTATATCTCGGAAAACTGTTTTTATAAGTCTTGCCATAATCTATGGACGCAAAACTGTTGGCAAGGTTGTTGTAACCTCCGTTAATTCCAAGCAAGCCGTCTACTTCTGCAGAACTGCTATAGTAATCCTTCGGGAGATCGATCGTTACCGTGGCAATACAATTTTGCTCCTTCGCCGTTGTATCATAACCGGCTACTCCCGCAATGCCACCCAAAGCAAACGGGCGGTCACTGGTCGTAACGCCGAGAATTACATTAGCACGACACAGTTCAAGCGTACCTTGTGAAACATTACCCGCAATACCACCTGCCGTTCCATATGCGCTGTAACCATAAGTGGTTCCGGATGTGTATACCGATCCGTTGGCTTCACAGTTGGTGATCAAAGCTTTACTAGAGTTCAGTGACCCTGCGATCAGGCCGGCATAAGTCTCACCTTTGCCTGTGGGTACATCAGCATAAACGGCTGCTCCTTCGACCTTCACATCCGTTATCTTACCTGAAACAATTCCGAACAAACCTGCATAGCAATCATCACTATATGGCTGCTCACTTGTACCTATCCGCATTCCGGTTATGCTATGCCCCTGTCCGTCAAAAGTTGCCGCGAATTTTTGATTATAAAAAGATCCAATGGGCACCCATTGATGCGCCGAAAGATCAAGATCCGCGACAAGTCTGAATGTATAATAAGTCGCCTTCCAGTTTTCATCCTCCCAGAACTGCGACATAGATCCGTCATTGATCCCCTTTGCCACATAGGCAAGCTGTCCCGGCGTCGCAATCTCATAAACCCCGTCCGCATTTGCCGTTACCTGTTCGGTATAATCTGTCCAAACCCCGGTCGTCTGCTGGGGATCAGCAAATACTTCTGCCGGCAGACATGTCAGGATCATTGCAAGCGATAATGCCATCGCCAGCATCCGTTTACCTAGTCTGCTCTTTCTTCCCTTCCTGTGATTACCCATTCTTTTCACCCATTCCTTTCCGGCATCCGTGCCCTCTGCGTCTTCATATCCTATGTGCCTATTTTCCTCTAAAAACGCAAAAAACAGGCACAATATAAGACAATACTATGTCTTTATATCATGCCTGTTTTATGTATTTCAATGCTTTGAAACTATTCGGTCAGAGAGCGTGTGTATTCGGTCAAACCTGCAGGAATTAAGTAAAAAGGTACGCATACTTTCGCCTCTGCTGGCGCAAAATGGTTTCAACCCTGCTTTTTATCTCCTCAGGGTAATATGGTTCCCTCCTCAAGGCTTCTTCTATTTCTTTTCCCCCAAAAGAAAACCGGATCTGCTGCCCAAAAAGCCTCTCTGCCACATCCAACTGTTCATCAAAATCCCGACAAAGTGTCTTCGACCGTACCTGCTGCATATACTCCAAAGTATCAGCCTTCCCCAGCGGATAATCCATTGTCGTATCTGACAAAAGAGCTCCTCCCTGATCAAAGATCGGGCAGAGTTGATACCGGCCGGCGTCGTCCACCAAAACAGCAATATTGTGAAAATGTCTGTCTTCATTCAGAAAAAAAGCATCTATCGTCAATAGTTTGCAAAGATAGCTTCCAAAATCCTCCAAATTAGTCAATCTTACGATCTGTTCCGTCAAGTATTTCAGCCGGTCTGTAATACCTTCAAACTGATATACCGTTTTCAGCAGACTGCGGCCTGTTTCGTTATGATACAGCCTTTCCAATGTGATCATTTTATAGCCTTTAGGCAGAAAATCTTTACTGACGCATCCGGTATACTCTGCCCTTTGGTACTCAATCTTTTCCGTTTGATAGGTTACATATTCTTCCGGTTTCAAATCGGAATATCCCAAAAACAACGATACGATATACTCTGCCAATCCTTCATATCCTGTATAATCAGCTTTGTACCAAAGACCGTCTTTTTTCCATTTCAGCTGATTTCCTTTTGAGGATTGTCTGTCTTCCGCATACAGGTCATCCTTTGTCAATCTCACCATATGTTCTACCTCTCGATCCGGATCCACTGCTCATCATCACTTAAGCGTCCCTGGGTCTTTTCTATGATCATAAAAGGATCATAAAAAGGCAGATCCAGCGCATCCAGCATAACTTTCATTTTATCCCGCGACTTGGGAAAACACCTGGATTCCAAAAATGCCAGATAGTCATCAAAAGTCGGATATTCCATTCTCCCAAACGCCCGCTTCTGGGGGTCGCTCACATAGTTTTTGATCTCCACCTCATGCATTGCTTCATCCACATCTATTACCGTGCAGATATGATCACCATCCATATAATACATGCGGATCGGCTTCTCTCGCTTCGTTATCTCAAGTCGGGAAACAAGCTCCGGATTTCCCCAAAGGATCTGTATCAACGACACCACTGCTCCGGTGATGGGCTTCTTTTCCGATTCCCATCTTTCAACCGTCTTCTTTGAAACCCCGCAAAGACACGCCATCTCCGCCTGAGTGAGCTTAAGACGTTTTCTTAAGAGTTTGATCTCCTTCCCTGTGCTTTTGTCCGGTATGGCAAATTGTTTCATGTCATCCTCCCGCAAAATACGCTTTTTATCATTATACCCTCATAACGAGGGTTAATCAAGCATTTTTAACCCTTATTTTGAGGGTGTCGTTTCTGCAAGTCCTACAACCATCAAAAAAGACAGGCACGATATAAGACTATCCTCCGTCTTTCTATCATGCCTGTCTCTATACTTTTCAATTATGATACAGCCTTCCGTCCTAACATGCCGGCAAAGCTGCGGATCGGTCAAGCCGCCCCTTCGCCTTTGTTGCGAAGTTGTCTGATCCCGATGTTGATCTCCCTGACTTCTTTCTTGTAAACAAAGTACTGGATCAGCCAGATGGCGATATAAACGAGAAGCACGATCCCCGAAACAACCAGGTTCGGAAGATTGATCTCGGGCGTGATCCAACCGTTGAAAAGACCGATGATCACAAAGGCGCCGTACGCGATCACAAAATGCGTTGCGGTTACTTTTAAAATGCTCCAGCTTTCAATCTCGTAGATCACGGAGCTGCCGTTTCCGACAAAGCCCAAAAGCCCGCCGGTCAGGATGTCCATCAAAAAATGCATCACCATGCTCTTGTCGACAGGGCCGTTGAGCAGATAGTGATCTCCCATAAAGACGCAGATGGCATGGATGACCAGATCCACAATAATTCCAAGGGCGAAGCCTACGGATGCTTTCATGATAAATCGCTGCTTTAATTTCATCATCCGCACCTCCCTTACATATTCCCGAAGCGGGTCTTTAACAGATCCCGCAGGGGTTTAACACATCTTCTGGCCACCCAGCTTCTTACACCGTTATCAAACAGAACGCCCACCGTTCCCGTCATGTTAAAATCAAAGGCTTCCACCTTATACAGGTTGATGATCTCCGACTGGGAGATCCTGAAAAAGCGCTCCTGATCCAGCTCGTTTTCAAACTTTGCAATGGTGCCCCTTACCGGATAGGACTTATCCTCGGTATCCAGAAGAACCTCCCGGCCCTGGGTCCTGATCCTGTAAATGTCCCTCTGGGAGATCACCATAAACCTGCCGTTTTCGTTTACCGGAATAGGCGAAAAACTCGATCTCGACCTGCTTTCTATTGCATTGATGATGTCCTCCACCTGTGCCGTCTCACTTTTGGTGAAGATCTTCACCTTCGGCTCGATGCAGGTTTCATCCAGCACCACTTCGATTTCTATCATATCCGTCATGGTCATACCTCTTAGTTGTAAATGATCTCCGATGGATTTCACACACATTTGGTATTATACACGGATTTTGAAAGAAATGTCAAAACAGATTGCCTGCACGGTTATTTCACCTTGACAACAACCGTTACATTCCGGGTTGCTTCTTCCGTTTTATCATCACCTGCTGCGGTTACGGCAACCGTTACCTTGTAAGTGCCCTTCTTCAAACCTTTCTTGACTGTGATGGCACCGTTCTTTGCGTTCACGGAAAAGTTCTTCTTGAACTTCGCCTTCTTTACGCCTACCAGCTTGTAGCTGACTTTACCAACGGCTCCGCTAATGGTATAGGCCTTCTTGGCTGTAATCTTCTGGTTTTTCTTTTTAACGGTCTTAACCTTTAGGGTAACATTCTTTGCCTTTACGCTCAGACTGTTTGCTGCCTTCTTAGCCGTATCCTCGGTACCCGGTTTCTGTGCATCGCCGGTGCCGGTGGTCGTGTCCTTGGAAGGATCCTTTGCGGGATCCGGATCCGTCTTGATATCGGAAGAGGCTTCGGTAACAGTTACTTCGCAGACTGCAGTCTTTTCGCCTGCCTTTGCGGTGATGGTGGCTTTACCCGCTGCCACTGCGGTCACCTTACCGTCAACTACGGTGGCAACTGATGTCTTATCACTGGTCCAAGTTACGGCCTTGTCCGTTGCATTAGATGGTGCTACGGTTGCCGTCAAAGTCTCGCTTGCACCCTTGGTGAGGGAGAGGGTGGTTTTGTTTAAGGTAATGCCGGTGACAGCAACCTCGCTGCTGGCACCAGCAGGGAAAGCAACTCTCTTATATGTTAATTCCGCTCCCGTAGTATTTACCGCGATATCTGCCGAATCGCCCTCTCCTGTATAGTTCATCCAACCTTTGCCGGCGATTGCATTTTTGACTACACCATAGATGGCCAACTGCTCCGTTGCATCCGTTGCATTAGTCCCTGCTCTAGCAATCACAGTGCTGCCGCTAGAAATGATAACATCGCCTTTACCATTTCCAGGATCCAAACAATATATTCCGGAGCTCATAGCATCGTTTCCACTATACTGTCCTTCCGCTACAACGGTTCCCCCGTTAATTTTCACAAAAGCATCTTGGCCAACAACTTGAAATCCATTGCATGTCTTTCCCGCCGCCTTAATATTTCCGCCATTAATAGTAAATGACCCTGAATTTACTCCATCTAATCCTGCCGTGATTGACGCCTCTCCACTCTCAAAGACAAACCCTTTACAACTTACGCCAAAACCATCCGTGCTCACAGTAATTGTAGCTTCACTTATTGTCAAATCAAATCCCTGTACATTGACACCCTCTGTAAATTTACTTTCATCGTCTGACTGTGATTCAATAACTAAACTACCATTGCCATTTATAGCAAGCTCAGCATATTCACACACAATTCCTGCCCAGCATCCATTAATACTGTTTGTTCCATTAACTGTGATCGTAAGCTTCTCAGTGCCTGTGTACTCAATTCCCCCATCCGGTCTACCTGTATCAGTTCCCGTATAGCTGAATTGAAATCCATTTAAGGTGAGCGTATGGGTTGATGCCACATAGGACCACCCCTGTCCGGAGCAATTCTGTGTGCTGTCGTTACTGGTTTCACCAATCACAAGATCCCCTGCCGCAGCAAAGGCCGGATTCGATGAAGCCCATAAAATTCCCAAAGCCACTGCGAAACACATGCACAGTCTAGTAAACCAGTTTTTCATGTTTGTACGTTCTTTACTCATAAACCTTCCTCCTTCGATTCCGTTCTTTTTCCGGCACGAAACATCCTGTTTCCGGCCCATTTCAGGCCGCTTTTTACATACAACAAAGCCGGATACGGTGATGATACCACCAATCTCCGGCTTTTCTCCATAGGTTTTGCTTATTCGGTTGTTACGGAAGTAGATTCGGTCAGAATGTCAATCCAGACTGATGCCTTGCATCTCGGCAAGCTTTGAAAAGACCTGTCCGATCTTTTCCTGGATCACCAACGTCTCCTCTCCCACTCTTACGTTCAAAGGATCGCGGTTGATGATGACAAGGTTTTTCCCCCTGAAGTAATTGATAAAGGAGGCTGCGGGATAAACCGTCAGGGAAGTCCCACCGATGATCAGCATATCCGCTTCGGATAAGGCACGAACTGCGCCCTGTACCTGATCCTCCGGCAACCCTTCCTCATACAGAGTGATATCAGCCCGGACCACGCCGCCGCATTTTTCGCATTTGGGGATCTTGTCTGTGGATTCAAAGATGTAATCTATGGGGTATTCCCTTCCGCACTTCATGCAATAGTTCCGCAGTGCGCTTCCGTGGATCTCATATACCACCTTGCTGCCGGCCTTTTGATGCAGACCGTCGATGTTCTGGGTGACAATGCCGATGAGTTTGCCTGTTTCCTCCAGTTTGGCCAAATACTTATGGGCATTGTTGGGCTCGATCTTTCGGGTGTCCATTTTCTGTCTGTGGAACTCAAAATACACCTCCGGGTCCCTTACCAGACAGCTGTGACTGAGCAGATACTCCGGCTGGTACTGGGCAAAATTGACATCCGGCTTATTATACAGCCCGTCTTTGCTTCGAAAATCCGGGATCCCGCTTTCCGTGGAAACGCCGGCGCCTCCGAAAAATACGATCCTGTTGCTCTCCTCGATCATTTCTTTCAGTCTTGCGATTTTGTCATCCATTGTGATACCCCTTTCTCTGCATAGTTTTGCAATGATTTTTCTTAGGACTTACTGCGGTAAAAACTCAAGCACCTCGTCATCTTGCGCATCGTCCTTATTTTCAACACCTTCTCCGGGCGCTTCCCCAATCGCCTCGCCGATGAGCTTTGTCACGGCCTTGTATCTGTCCATCATGATCTCATGCTTATCTTCTATGGTCTTCTCATCGCCTTCATCTGCTGCCTTTTCCATCTGCGCAGCAACCTCGTACAGATCCATGATGCCGATCATCTTGGATGTGCTCTTCAGAGAATGTACCAAAACTCCATATTCCGCCCAGTTCCGGCTGTCATAATGGGCTTGGATCCCGGAGGATTTCTCTTTTGCTCCGGTAACATATTCCGTAAGGATGGTTTTGTAAAAATCCGGATCCTTCTGACAATGCATAAGGCCCACCGATGTATCAATCCCTGCCTCTTCCAACTGTTTGCAGAATCCCTGGGAGGAATCGGTATCTTCCTTGGATGCTGTCTGCTCCGAATCGCCATCTTCTTCAGCCACATCTTTGCGGGTACGTCTAGGCTGAAGCTTTTCCTGGGGCAGATATTTTACCAGCATCCGTTCCAGTTCCCCGGAATCTATGGGCTTGGTAAGGTAATCTGCAAATCCCTCTGCCATGTAGCGTTCTCTGGCCCCGGTAACGGCATCCGCTGTCAGGCAGATGAAAGGCGTTTTCCGATTGGCGCCATCCTGCTGATTTTGAATCACATGCATGGCCTGGGTTCCGTCCATCTCCGGCATACGCTGATCCATCAGAATGATATCATAGGCTTTCTCTTTTGCCATTTCAATGGACTGAGGACCGCTTGTTGCCGTATCGATCTCTACCTGGGTGCTCTTAAGAAGTCCCTTAACTACGGTCAGATTCATAGTGGTGTCATCTACGATCAACAGGTGCGCATCCGGTGCGCGGAAGCTTTCTTCGTATGCCTTTCTCTCCTGGATACTCTTTTCATACTTGGATTTAAAGTCGCCCACCTTCTCAGAGGAAACCACCTTCTGCGGCAGGATCACCGTAAACTGTGAACCCTCTCCATAGGTACTCTCTACTTCTATGCTGCCACCCATCATGGTCAAAAGATTTTTGGTAATGGCAAGTCCCAATCCGGTACCTTCCACCGTACTGTTGGTCTTTAAATCCATTCGTTCAAATTTGGTAAAGAGCTTGTCGATATCCTCTTCCCGGATTCCGATTCCGGTATCCTTCACCCGGATTTCCAAAATAACGGCTTTCCCGTCTTTCAGTTCCTCTGCCATACGTCCCTTTACACTCATGCAAACGCTGCCTTTTTTGGTATATTTCACAGCATTGTTCAAAATGTTTGTGACTACCTGGCGCATCCTGACCTCATCTCCATAGAGGCCATCCGGTAAAGAGGAATCCACATCAATCTCGAACTGCAGACCCTTTTCCCTGGCCTTAAAGGTAATCATATTGCAAAGGTCATTCAGCATGGTGCTGAGCTTGTAATTGCCTTCCACGATCTCCAGTTTTCCGGCTTCGATCTTGGAAAAATCCAGGATATCATTGATGATGGACAATAGATTGGTTCCGGCACTTTCCACATTTCCGGCATAATTACAGATATCCGCAAAGCCTTTCCGGATCACTTCCCGGTCCTTTGGAAGCGCATCTCTGGAGGAAAGCCCTTCCCGAAGGATCATCTCGTTCATTCCCAAAATTGCATTGATGGGGGTACGGATCTCATGGGACATGTTGGCCAGAAAATCGCTCTTTGCCGCGTTGGAATGATCGGCGATGTCTTTTGCTTTGCGAAGCTCTTCACTCTCGGCTGCCTCCCGTCCGAATCTGACGATCAGAATAATGGCCATGGAAAAGATCACCAGGATCAGGGAAAATACAAACAACTGCACGGCTATGATGCTGTAGGGATCCGTCTCGGAATCCGCCACCATTCCTTTGGATAAAGTCTGCTTTACCCAATAAGCAAACAGATATCCGCCGACGGAGAAAATCAAAACGGCTCCTACATACAGCGGCCTGATCACGGAATTGATATGTCTTTGTACTTCATTGATCGGATCCAGGGACTTGGTCTGTCCCAGCTCCTTTGCGACGAAGAACGGCACAAAAACCGTAAGAGTAGCCATCGCAAAGGATGCGTAGGTATAGGGATCATGAAGCTCATCCGGCCAGTCAAAGCAGCTGACGGTCCACATGATATATTGCCCCCCGATAAACAGAAGTGCCAGAACGGTCTCATAGGGAAACTTTGCGCCGTTTTTTCTGTTTTTCATATAAAAGAGCAGGGAATTGACACTGATACAGGCGATCAGGGAACTGAATATCCCCTCCCAGAGATTATTGAACAGGCCGCCAAACTGCATATAGAGGAAGAACTGGGCGACATTGAGGGGGATTGGGAACAGACAAAGGACATGAAAATACTTTTTTTCCTCCTCGCTCCTGCGGTTGAGGATCATGATCAAAAGTGGAAAATAACAAATATTCCAACCGAAATAGGCCATAAAGGAAGACACGTTGGGGTCATGCCCCATTAAAAGTACATAGGTCCCCCAATAGTAATTGCAAAGGAGTATGCACAGTAAAAATACGATGCCACATTCATGATCTCGCTTTGGGTTTTGCACATATAAGAACATTGCGATCATCAGACCGATGACATTGATCACAATAGAGTATATATTGTTAATCTGTTCTAACATATAGCCCCCTCCCCGGGATCGATCCTCCCCGGAAAAGAATTACGAATATGTGATTGTAGGATAGCACAAATACAGCCTTTTTGCACGTTATTTCAAAAAATAGTGGACAAATGATTTTTCGGGTGTTATGATAAGCGAGTCTTGGGGATAGTTCCCGGGCAAAGGAAAAGAATTGAAAGAAAGGCGCCTTAGGCGACGGTGACGGTATGATAATTCGATAATTCATTTAAGTGATCACGTAATTGGTTTTTGTGTACACTTATTCTGGATTATCGGTGAAGACTGTCTGTTTGCCACAGGGCTGACATATTGTTTTTTGCGGAGTCTGTTTGTGTATGCAAAACAGGCTTTTTTGTATCATACGGAGGTAACGATATGTCCATTATACAAGTAGGTGACCTTTCTTTTACTTACGAGGGCAGCTTCGATCCTGTCTTTGAACACGAATCCTTTATCATGGATTCGGACTGGAAGCTGGGACTCATCGGTCGCAACGGAAAGGGTAAAACCACACTGCTTCGCCTTTTAATGGGAGATTATGAATATACCGGTAGCATTCAGACCGATCGCTTTTTTGACTATTTCCCTTATAGAGTTAGCAAGGAGCAACTTTCCCTGACGGCTGCTGAACTGTCGGAGCAGTGGAAGCCTTCTGTGGAAAGCTGGCAGATCTTAAAAGAGCTTCCCCTTCTTCATCTGGATACGGAAGTGCTGTATCGGCCGTTCCAGACCTTAAGCTACGGGGAGCGGACCAAAGTCATGCTGGCTGTTTTGTTCTCTGGGGAGCAGGATTTCCTGCTCATCGATGAGCCCACCAATCATCTCGATCAACACTCCCGAAGGATCGTGGAAAGCTATCTGTCCTCAAAGAAGGGCTTTATTCTGGTTTCCCACGACAGAGAACTTTTGGATGCCTGCGTAGATCATGTGCTGATCCTGGGAAAGGCACGCATCGAGGTGCAGACCGGCAACTTTTCTTCCTACTGGGAAAACAAACAACGGGCAGATCAATTCGCCCTTTCCGAAAATGAACGGCTGGAGAAAGAAATCGGAAAGCTCAAGGAAGCTGCAAGACGAGCTTCCGGCTGGGCTTCCAAAAATGAAGCGACTAAGATCGGTTTCGATCCCACCAAGGAGCATGATCGGTTTCTGGGTACCCGTGCCTTTATCGGAGCCAAGACCAAAAAGATGCAATCCCGGGTTGCCAACTTTGAGAAACGAATGGAGCGTCAGATTGAGGAAAAGGAAGGACTGCTCAATAACATTGACTCTGCCTGCGACTTAAAACTCATGCCCATGACCCATTATAAAAAGACGCTCATCGAGGCAAGAGAGCTATCCCTGACCTATCCTTCGGCAGATTCCGCTGTCTTTGAAGATCTGACCTTCTCTCTGAAGCAGGGAGATGTGATGTTTTTAACCGGAGAAAACGGCAGCGGTAAATCCAGTCTGATCCATGCGATTTTGGATCGCATCAACGATACCGATGGAAATTATGCACTGGATGGCACCCTGCAGGTAGCGCCGAATCTGGTGGTATCCTATATTAACCAGGATACTTCACACCTGAGTGGCACGCTGAAGGATTATGCTCAAAGTGAAAATCTGGATTACAGCCTGTTTTTAACCCTGCTTCGTCAGCTGGATCTGGAGGCCACGGCCTTTGGACGATGCATCGAGGATTATTCCGAAGGGCAAAAGAAAAAAGTACTCATTGCTGCCAGCCTTTTACAAAGCGCTCATTTATATATCTGGGATGAGCCCCTTAATTATATAGATGTTTTTTCCCGCATGCAGCTGGAAAACCTGATCCGCAAGTTCAAGCCCACCATGCTCATCGTAGAGCACGACAGCCGATTTAGAAAGGAAGTCGGATCCGGTGAGATCAAACTGACGCAGTAACATAAGTACAGA
>JAEEGL012581186.1_pt1 | contig 24745 bp, 11 predicted proteins | sample 9134231 | NCBI WGS metagenome assembly JAEEGL01 (sample SAMN16246548, study PRJNA631951) | gut metagenome | biome: gut microbiome; feature: rumen; material: fiber-attached | host: Bos | place: Iran: Karaj | collected 2018-10
CCTTCAGCGTGATGAACGCGGCATCACCGGCAACCCTCACCCGCACCGTCGTGCCGTCCTTGGTCGCCACATACCCCTGGCGAATGCGCACAGGCTCGGCCAACCCGCGCCATCCCTCGCCTTTCACCAGAAACTTTCGCTCAATCTCTAATGACATGAATGATTTTCCTTCTTATTTCTAAGTTAATTCATTTGTCAATTCTGCAATCATACAATACGCATAGTTCCATTAATCTTCCATAGATTACCATAGCGTTCCATTAAGTTCCATTAGATTCCATTACATTTCGTTAGATTTTGCCAGTTTCCGCTAGTTTTCGTTAGATTCGGTAGATTCGTTGGGTTCTATTGGATTCCATTAAATTCCATTAGGTTCCATTAGATTCCATTAATTTTCAATAGGATTTTCATTAAATCACTTAGTTCCTATTAGTTTCACATGGTTTTCCATAGTTTTCACCAGACCCCATAGATTTCCATAGAAATTCCATAGGAACTTTCTTTTACTGGGATAGTCCCCGATACAATTGCTAATCGGCACGCAGAATTTCCAGATAGTGGCTCCACGTCAAAAGCCAGACGTCTGGCCTTTTTCAGAAAATCCAGACGTATGGATTTTTGAGACATGAGATAAAACTTACGCATGTAATTCAAATTCGAGTGTGCCCCCGCCAAAGCCTTATAACGCAAGATCGCCGGCAACCCTCACCCGCACCGTCGTGCCGTCCTTGGTCGCCACATACACTTGGCGGATACGCACAGGCATGGCCAACCCGCGCCACGCCTCGTCTTTCACCAGAAACTTTCTCTCAATTTCTAATGCCATCAACGATTTCGCTTCTTATTTTTATGGTTAGGGTTAATTTATTTGTCAATTCAGCCCTTAGAATCGAGCCCCTCAAGGCTACCGTGCATGTCTAATGTCGCCATTATCCACATTGGTCTACCGCCTTCCGGATCGTTGTAAAACATCTAATACATTAATCAAAATCATAATTGTCCTACAGAAACGCATAGTTCAGAAAAGTGCGTCTTCTATTCGCTCGTAAAATTCGCGCCCGTCTTGTGGTCGTGATTGAGGATCATGCGATAGCGCAGACTCAAGTACCTCAAACATTTCAGGCGGCCCTTTCCAGTCATTTGCCTTTACAATACCGGTTGGATGACGCTTTGTTGCGGCGAACCAAAACACGGCAGCCAACTGGAACACGTCGGAGGCCTTCGTTATTTCATCTCCACGACCAAGGGTTCGGTTCATCGATTCAGGCGACATCCAGAACACGGGGCCAACCTTCTCATCATCCATTGTCACGTCCCTTCCATTCTCGCCCGGCTCGAGGAATCTGCACAGGCCAAAGTCCGACAGCAACCAAGTTTCTCCTCGTATGAGTACATTCTCAGGTTTGATGTCCCTATGAATAGCGAGTTCATGCAAGACGGCCAGAGCTTCGGACAGCCCACGGAATTGTCCAGCGATTCTGTCGAACGAAAGATCCTCCCGGTTGATAAAATCAAGTAGATTCGATTCTGCTAGCGGCATAATAACAAATGGATGGTTTTCCAATCCATATCGGTTACTCTTCAACAGGATTTCCCCATGTCCGACGCTTGGCATAAGCTGATCGTGATGGAGCGAAAATAACAACCGTTCTTCTCTTTTGAATCGTTGGAGTCGATTCGTCCGTATATCAATCTGAATTTTGACTGCAAACTCTTCACCTGTACCGATACTCCGACATCCATAAACGATCGCATTCCCACCGATGCCAAGAGACTCGTCTGGATCGATTTCATACGAGACCTCAGAACCATCAGGGGTCACACATAAAATGCGATCCTCTGTTTCAAACGATTCCGCTGGACCATTTTGCCTTGTCCGCGTCAATTTAATACGGCTCATCTCTCTGTCCTAAATTCTGAATCGTCGAGATCGCCTGTTTGATATGGCACAGGAAGCAAATATAATTGCCCACTATCTAGTGACAAGCATTTTTTGTGCAAAAGAACAGCATTCGAGAGTTGGAATACCGTTTCGTCCCGGTTCCAAGCAATCACTAGATTAGCGGAATCTGAAGATTCTCGTAAATGCGCGTTTCCGCAGATAGGGCATTTTGAACTCCTCAGTGGGAATCCTGCTTCAATCAGAATGTTGTGAAACGATCTTGCGATTTCTTCGGTCGGGAATGCCGTCGCATAAGTTCCTGAAAGAAAAGCCTTGAGAACGTTTCGGCGCCACCTACGGCTTCCTATGGTGTTAGATTGGGAAACACATTGAATCGCGTATTTTCGAAACAGTTGAATCTCGGACTCAGGCTCGATTCGTTCATCCAGGAAGGCCAAATCATTCCGCAGGGGGACAAGATCCTTTCCATCTAAAGAGTATCCGCCTTGCAGCAAATCATCGATTGCGTTGAAAAGCGCGTAAAAGTCGGCTTTCTGTCGGAACCGCATTTTTGCGAACGGCTGCAAGGACGCATCAGTTTCTCCATCTGGCCATATTGTCCGTAACTCTTTTAAAATGGCCTTGAACCGATTTTGAATCATGTCCAATGAATCTTTCTGCCACTTTGCATAGTCGGAGTAGAAGGAATCTAGCTTTTCCTTTTTTTCCTGTGGCCCGTCCAAAAGTAAAGCCAGCAATTCAGATACGAATTCGACATCACCCATACGTTTTGAATTGGCAATGGTGAACACCCGGTTATCATCAAAGAATGTCTCTTCTGCCAGTTTTTCGGACAAACTGAGAAAATCCCCAGGATAATCGGCACGGCGCAATTCCTGCTTATTCAATTGTACCGTATATTTGTTCACGCGAGAATAAATGTCGCGGATCATCTCGGGCGTTGCATTGTAAATCTCATTAACATCAATCCCATACAGCAAAATATGGTTCCGAACATCGTCTGGAAGTTCGGAATATTTCTTCCCAGAAAATTCGCCCTCATAAGGGGCATCCAACCCATACTCATCTCTTAAGTATCCAAGAATCGCTGTCAATCGTTGTTGCCCATCAATGACAATCCGATAGGCATCTTGATCTCGGAGCTTGATTTGAAGCAAGATTTTAGGCATTGGAATATTGCGAAGGATCGTATCGATCAACATTATTTTTGCCGCCTTGTTCCAGACCGCCTTTCTTTGGAAATCAGGCTGTAAATCTAGTTGACCGTCATTGCTCCACTTACGAAATTCTGAAACTTTATGAGTACTGGGACTCCATTCAACATTTGTTGTATTCATCTGCAGATTAACCTTTCTATTCAATAATGATTACTTTCCAATCCGTGCCAGAAACTGTTTCTTTGCTGCCGCCGAGAGCGCATTGAACTGGGCAACAAGAGATTCCACACCAAGCATGTCGTTCCTTTTCGCAAGCGCCTTCTCGATTGGTGTGAGCTTGGCAGCATCTTTAGGATTGAAACATGGAATGCGGCGAGCAATCTCGTTCTGCGCAGCGATTGTCTCCTGTGGCGATAGCTCCGACGGATCTGCATACTTCTCAATCATCCGTGCGGCCCAAGCCCTAGATGCCTGCGTCCGCGCCTTTTCGCAGATGGCAACAAGTTCGTCAAATACCTCTTGAGGCTCCCAAGGTGGCTCCAGCTCCGTGTATTTCTCGACAAAATCAACCTTCGCTTGTTCAATCCGTTCACGAAACATCTCTTCCGTCGTTTCCGTACTAGAAAGGACCCCGACAAGCGTCAGGTATGCATCGACTTCATTCCTGGCATCGCGAAAATCTTCCTGGTTTTTGCCGGTGCCCTCATAAAGCCTGAGAATCGTCTCTATCTCGTCAAGAATCTCGCGTGCAGTTTCGCGTGTCAGTTCTCTAGAGAGGACCGTCCCTGCACGTTTATCAAGCGCCTTGCGGGCCTTCTCCAACCCATCTTTGATCTCAGTCAACTGCTTATAGACAGGGCCAATCTCATCGACAATCCCAGGATTGACGGTTCGCATGGACGCAGCACAGCCCTGAAGCACTTTCCGGAGTTGCTCGCATTCGGTCTTCCATACCTCCATTTGCGCACATGGAAGATTGTCCGGAACTACGGCATGCGTTTCGCACCAAGCCTCCGCCTCGCGCTTGCGCGCACGGGCATCAGAGATGGCGTTAAGATGCTTGAGGACTCGTTCGACCCGTTTCTTAAGCTGTTCCAATTCACTTGACAGACCCAGATTGTGGAGGCTACGCCCCATTCGCTCGTTTGCCGTCTTCCTATACTCCGCAATAGCATCTAGGCCATCGCCTTTCGGATTGAAAGATTGAAGCCATGCCGGAAATAACTGTACGACCCGTTGCCGGCCTTCCCTGATTTCAGTCTCAAGTGGATCGATGTCCAACGTTTTGTCCCAGAGGTACGGCTGCCCCATCTTCAACTTCAGGTCATCCGCGAGGAGGGACAAGCCAAATGCCAACTGATAAACGTCGCCGCGTTTTGTCGCCACAATGATACGATTAAGGTGGTCGCTTTCCCGTTCATCGGTGACGTTGATCTGACTCTCTGCCTCCGCTATGTCGCGCTCAATCCCCTGGACCTTTGTCCGCAAGGCCGGAGGAATAGTCGGATGTGTTGCCCGCATCTTATCAATACGATCTTGAAAAGCTGTCTTTTCACGATAAGAGATGCAATCGCCCCATTCTTCAACGATACCCGTCCAAGGAGAATCATCGCCCGAAAGGGCCCGTACGAAATGAACGCCACGGAAATCCCCTGGATCTATCGCCGCTCGATCAGGGAATAGCGCGGCAAGAGTCTCTACTTCGACGGCTTCACCGTCATTCATCGGCTGGATGTCTTTTATATTGGCATGTGCGCGGAAAAACATCGAAAGAAGCAAGCCTGCCGAAGCTATGTTTGCACCATAAGGCGCACAACAGGCACATTCGAGCGCCGCCGTCGCCGACAAGCCTTCGTCTGACGACAACGCCCGGTTCCATTCCTCCATAAGTGACTTCACAGGCGCTACCGCGCGGCGGAAGGACACTGATCCGTCAGGGGAAAAGACCGACCACGCATCACGAAGCACCGTCTGGGCGCGATTCCGCTTCTGAACACCCATCGCTTGTGTTGTGTCGAAACTAAAATCGGAAAGGAACAGGGAACGCGTGAATTCAGCGCAATCCTTAGAGGCCTGCGACGCGCCACCCTTTGTCGTGAATCCGTCAAAGGGGAACGGTATAATCTTTGGATAGAGCTTTTCGAAAATCGCGTCGCCAAACGCACGGAGCCGCCGTGGCACCGCATCAAGCGAAACGCCTGCCAACACACGTCTCTCCATCAGCGCATCCCGGAGAGCTTGATCCAGAAGTTCCATCTGCCCACGCTGCTGTGCGGGAACAAGCCGGTCAAACTGCTCTTTCTCACGAGGCCCTAGCGTTTCAAGAAGATCGAGCTGAACAAGAGGATTTGAGATGCGATGATCCTTGTCAAAAAGCAGAACAAGCAGAAATGGCAATTTGGAACATTGTGCGCGAAGCATCCTCTGTGCCTCGTCAAGGACACTTGCCTCAACTTCGCTTTCTGGCACAAAACAATAGACGACAAATCCGCGCTTCTCCGAAATCGCTTGGTATCTGCTACGCTCGCGTAGTTCGACCGCAAGGTTGGAAACCGAAAGCCGAAACAGCTCCCAGGAGGTGAAGCGCGGCTCGAAATCCCATTCCCTGGTCTGGATTCTCTTCTCTTCGGCAAACCCACACCCAAGCGCATCGTTTATCAAGGACATGCTCGGTGCACGCCCAACGAAAAGATTCCGCCTACGATCCTCGTCATAGTCATCGGCCTTCTTTCGCAGGAAAAGACGAAACTGGGCCTTCGATGCGGTATCCGTCAGAATCTCGAATCGCCGGAACGATTCATCCCAGGCAATGACGTTCTTGTCGTTTTCAAGGTCATCAAGGCAATTGGAGGTCTCATGCAGGTCCAAGCCCGCAAAAATGGCAACGGCAGCAACCATGTCGTCGCGGTTTGTAGCGCGAAGCTTCGTCTGCTCAATCAAGACCAGCGCGCGGAGGATAGCCTTTTGTGATTCGGACAGATGTTGTCCGTTACGTTCCAAGACGGCGTCAAACGACTGGACGATGGTCGAAGAAGCACCGACTTCGTTCTCCATTTCAACAAACTCGCTGTGGAGTTCTGTCGTCCAGAGGGCAACTGGAGGCAACGAAGGACAGTCTCCGTCAAGCACATCGTCCGCGTGAGCCTCAAGCGCAGCCTTCAGCAAGGATAGCGCCGAACGTTGCTGCAGAAAACGTCCGCTTGACGAAAGATAGTAGAGAACCCACATAGCCTCTGGCGACAGAGGCCAGCATCCCGCGGCAATCTTGGAAAACGATTCTGAATCAGCCCAGGAAGAGGCGTTCTTAGCCGATTCGTACCAGTCAAGAATACGCCTCTGCGATGCCGCTATCTTGTCAGGATCGAGACTTGGCATCTCCTTCTTGACGAGAAGACTCGCGACAAGCGTCTCAAGGTTGCTAGACAGGTAGTACTTCTCTGCGGCATCATAGCGCGTCACATAGCGGTTCGCCTCGTTGCGCATCATGCTGCCAAGCCGCTGCAGGTAGGCTTTCAACTCGAACTGGATGAACCCGACAAACGCCATGCAATCCGAATGGGCCTGAACCCCCTCGAAAAGATGCTGCAATGCACCGTCGCCTGCCACCTGCGGCTTGTTTGCGGCGAATTCCAGATAGTGTCCGAATTCGTCGAACAAGATCAGGAGCCGGGCATAAGGTTTGCCTTCCCCGACATACGCATCGGCGACCTTCCCGAGAACATCCTTTACTGTCTCGTCCCCAATCGTCTTGATTGGCATCCCGATGGTACGGAAAAACAGCTGCGCCCTGTCGTAGAGCGTTTCGTCGAAAGCAAGCAGACGAGTCCGACATTCCTCAATCGAAGTGACGCCCGCATCTTTCACGAACGCCGCCGACAACTCAGGGGAAATGTTGCCGAGCATGTTCGCAGCGATGTGAAACCTTTGGCGAAGCGATTCCAGAGGTTCTACGGAATGTCCATCCGACGCGATACGTTCCTTGAGCTGCGACAGAAGAACTGATGCTAGATCGGCATTGTTCATGCCATTAACGGTGAGAACGAGAACTCTCCCACCGATCTCACGCAACGCCGCTTCGATTTGGCCAGCGATTGCGGCATCCGCTTTAACGATGTTGTCGAGAACTTCCTTTGCCGTCTTGCCGGACGGATCGGAAAACAACTCCGAAAGCGTAACCGCAAGATGAGACTTGCCGCTTCCGTAGCTTGCAATCGCGAGCGTAAATGGCCGAGAACCAGGATTGGCCAAATCGGCGGTAACGCCCGCAGTAAACGTGGCTGTGTCGATTAGGCGATGCCCTGTTCCCTCCGCGACAGAACTCGCCACGCCATGCGTCCCGGGACCATGAAACACAAAAGCCTTAGCCGCTCGCGAAGCCTTGACCTCGTCATCTTGCAGCCAGTCCACATCGACCGCACCGTTGAACAAACGGTCGATCTCAAAACAAACGAAATTGCCGAGCTTGCCGTTCATCAGAGAAACTCCTCGTAAAGACGGTTCCAAAGCATGGCGGACGGATGAAGAAAGCGAACGAGCCAGGGGTACATGTGGCGATCAACCTCGACAAGACGCTTGCGCTCAAGCAATTCAAGAACCTGCTGCACCTCAGCATGCGACCAGCCAGAAATACGACTAAAACCTGCCTGTTTCTCCAGTTCGTCGATTGAAACCTGCCCTTCGCCGCGTCCAACCAGCTCCATGCACTCCGCCAACCATGCAGCATAGCCGACTGCAAACTCCGGCCTAATTGGCGCAACAGCCCGTATAAGACTTCCCTTCTCACGGAGTATGGCTCCGCAAGATGCAAACGACGCCTCATCCGCATACATGCGAATCGTCGGCGAGACCGCACTCTCTGGGTCCTTGCCGCCAATCTGCGGAGAAATCCATTTCATCACATCTTCAACGGCGGCACGATTCCCGAAAACAGGCGTACTTTCGCAAAACAGGTAAAACCAAGTGTCGGCACCACGCCACTCGTTGCAGAGCCGAAGATGGGCGAGCCATTGCGTGAACGGTTCCTTGAAAAACTTGTCCTCAAGAAACACGACGCGCCCAAACGGCGTGAGCGAGAGAGTGGGATCTGCGTCCTTCGTCGTCGGCTTGACCAGAGACACGAGTCCCATCCCCCGACAGTAGTCTGCCGTCGGAATCGACTTGCCGCTTGACGCTCCGGTCGGAATACCGGTCGCGTCGGCAATCTTCTGGATTTCGTAGGCACCGCCGTCCGCCGCATATTTCAGAAGCTCGCCAAGATACTGCCGCTCAGGAATGAAAGTCCGATGGAAGTTCTTGGCAAGCCGTTCCGCTTTCTGTTTCTTCGCTGCCATCTGCTAGAATCCCCGGTCTTCAAGTGAAGTTACGTCGATCGTGAACACGCGAACCTTGAAGGAATCCCCTTCGGCTGCCGGGCCGATGGAAATGCACTGCCCTTTTGAGAGTGACGAAAGACGCGCTTTCCATTCTTCGGCCGTGCCTGATTGCGCAGCGGACTTGACAAGTTCACTGTATCTTTTCAGTTCCGAATCCGCAGGCTTGAAGAATAGTTTATGCGCAGACTGGAACAGACGCGCCTTCTCGTCATCCTTCAAGTTGCTCAACGTCTGGGTGGCCGCAATAAGGCAGAGACCAAACTTGCGTCCTTCGGTCAGAAATTTGCCAAGCGGCGAATCAAGGCTTTGGTCGAGATTCTGGACTTCATCCAGGACGATGACATGCGGAGTCTTCTCGCCCCAGGCCATCCGTGCCGTGGAATACAAATCCCAAAGAACGAATTCCGTGAGCAGCAGATAGGTCGTACGGTCGAGCATTGTCATCTGGAACACCTGGCACAAGCGTTCCGCGTCGGCAAATATCTCGTCCCACCCTATCGTCGCTCCATCTCTGAAAAGCTTGGCGGCCACGAAAGGCTTGAGCTTGCTGATCACGGACTTAAGGGAAGCCTGTTGATGAATGCCGTCGTCTATAAACGCTTCCAATGCGGGAATAAGGTCCGCCATGCCGAAATCTGGCTTGGCCGACATTCCGGTCTGGATGGCGTCGATTAGAACGCTCTGTTGCTGGTCTCCGAGATTATAGACGGAATTGAAGATAGAAGTGACGCGTGTGGCGACATCCCACTCTGATTCCTCCAGCGTCCCACCGCAACCGTCGTCGTCAGTTCCTTTGCGGAATGGGTTGATTGGCAGACCCGTCTTCTTGACAATATACTGAAGCGGATTGACTGCGTTGAGGAAACTTTCCTGGAGCTGTTTGTTGAGAAAACCGTTTGTGTAGTCAGCAATCAAGCTGTTCTGGCCCTTACGGGCAAGTTCAGCGAGAATCGCCTGGATTGCATACGTCTTTCCCATCCCAGAATTGCCGAAGATAAGAAAATGCCGATTGTTGAGCTTCGGATGCCCAAACTCCCAGAACACCTCCTTGCCGGTCTTTGTCTTACCGAGAAGGATACGGTCGGGAATGGCTTTGGGAATCGTGGCTGCAACTGAAGGCACTGTATTCGGTGGAGCTGTCTGGACATCAACCGACGGCGAGGGCTGCACATGCGCTGAAATGTTATTCGTCCCAGATTGTTCCGTTGAAGTAGGAGAAACGCTAGACGATTCCATCTGAACGGGGAGCGGCGGCACCTCCTCCGACGATTCGACGGCAATGGAGGGCACTGCGACAACAGTTTCCTCGTCCATTGGCTTTGCATCCGGGCTCTCGCCATCATCGTCGTCATTGGCATCGAAATCCTGCGGCTCCCCTTCTTTTTCGTCTTCCGCCTCGTCGTCCTCGTCCATGAGGCGATCCTCGCGGATGCCATAGTCCGCAGAGAAACCGTCGGCCAGGTCGATGGTGTCCTTCCAAACCAGTTTTGCCTTCGCTTCTGGCTGGCAGACGGCATCGATAAAGGCATATCCCGACTGGAATACTGGGACATCCATGGAATCCCCGTCTCCATCGGGAGTGATCGTCAGAATCTCTATCTGTTCCAGTTCGGGGCCACGGGTCTCATCTGTCACAAACGTATAGACGGCTGCGTCCCATTCAATCTCGAACTTGCCGTCAGCAAGGTTTTCCATCGCCAACAGGAATGATGACTTATCCTGTGACGAGGGGGCGGCACTGGCGATCATGCGGTGGAGTTGCAGATGCCAGTAACGCCTGTCAGGGCGAGTGGTGGCTACATTGCCCCCTAATGGCGCGAAAAGCGGCCGCAGCACACGAATTCCGTTTTCAATCTGCGTCTTCGCCTTTTCAAGATGCCCGGCCATGTTCTGTGACTTGCCCATCTTGCACTCGATCAGGCTGGCGTGTAACTTCAACTCGTCCCCGACGATGTCAGCGCGGAGCCATAGCAGGTCGGGATGGCGATTGTCGTCCGCCGCCAGATCAAACCAGTGTCGGTAGGCGTCGATTGAGAAGAGCCGGTCACACAGATGCGCCGCCGGATCGAGTGGAACGATTCGGTGCAGGATGCCGTAAGCCAAGAAGTCACGGACATATTCCCCTGGCCCGATGGCGCGGACAAGCGAAAGCCCGGACAGTTCCTTCGCCTCGTCGAGCAGCGTCTGCGCAACTCGCGCGTCGCGATCCGGCGAGCCGTATGGGAATACGCCACGCATGGCCGAGAGAAGACGATCCTTCAATTCGCCAAGACGATATTGCTGGGTCGAGATAGTGTAATTGCTCTCGCCGTGCTGCCCAACGCCTGAGCCAAAACCGATAAGCTCGCGCTTGAGTCCGTTGCCGCCCCCGTCCGATTGAGCGACAAGCGCTCTGTCGATAAGCGGATCAACCGCCATGACCCATTCGGACGTCTCGTGCGCCGCGTCGACAACATCGCGCCACGGCGTGTAGTCACCGGTCGCCAGTACGATGTGCCTGTCCCCGGCATGTACGCCGGGATCCTTCACGCGGGCGGAGAGGTTCGCGTGTGCGTCTGCCACCTTGAACTGACGGTTGCTGACGATCTGCGAACGCCGAAAACGTTCGTTCGGCTTTGTGCTGGCGCACTGCGATTGCTCGAGGATCGGGAACTTGATCGAGTTGTTCGTCGTCACGTATGGTGCCGCCTTCTCGAACACGCAACCTTGGTTGTCGGGACGGATGAAGTCGTAAAGGACGAACACATCTGCGTCCACGTCGGATCGGATTGTCTTCGCAAACTGTCGAACGCCTTCGACACCTTGCCCGACGAGCCGATGCGACACCGAGAAATCGCAGTCCGCATACGGCCCTGAGGCGTCGTCTTTTGACTCAATGTAGTCCTGCCAAGCGGAGAGCCACTGGGCGACAACACTCGTGTCGGATGACTCCGAGAACACGGTCAAACGGATCGAATAACGCTCTACTCGGTTCTCGGGCGGCATCTCCCGTTCGAGGAATCGGACGTAGGCATCGATTCCGGCAAGAATGGGTTGGATGTCCTCGTTACGGAAAACCGCCAACGTCAGGCCATCCTTCGCCCCGGCATGAAGCCTGAAGAAATCGCAGAGCGTCCGACAAAGAAGGCGAGACTCGCTCGTTTCGCGTACCAGATCCTCGTCAGCAATTTCATCGTCATCGATCTGATTATAGCGCGTGAGGAACCTCGTCGCCGCCAGTTCAGTCCCCTGCGGCAGCGAACCGATCCTGAACACAAGCGCCGAACCAGGATCAGTCACGACGAACTTGCCCGACTCAGTGACCGGGAGACCGACGAGTGGCGCTTTGACAGCCGCCAGATCAGCAAAGGCGGTCCACACCCGATCCTTAAACGTCTTTGCGCCCCTTCCTCGGGCAAATTCCGCCTCAACAGACTTCGCGAAGGCGTCAAGAAGGAATACCCACTGAGCCTGTAGCATCTCGACAAGGGCCGGATGCAGAATCGTCACGAGCGCTGAACTCTCGAATTTCTCGACGCCCCATGTGTCGATGTCCGTACCCTCCCTCTCGTCGTCGACAAACAGAAACGCGCGCATGAGCATAGCCCCTACTTCCCGCGCGTCGGTTGCCCCGATTGGCACGCCGTCGCCGCCATAGGCGAAAGCCTCGACCGCATCTTGATACGCCTTGACGAATGGGATTGTCGCCTCCTGTCCGATGACGGCATGCAATCCCTTTTCCCGACAGTCCCGGAGGAACTCGCGGAACTTGCGCGAAAGTTCGTCAAGCAACCCACGCATCGGTTTCACCGCCGCGTTTGCACGCCAGTCGTGCGTAAAGATGTTGGAGAGGAACTTGTCCGATTCCTGAGCACGGAGAGCCGCGTCGAGGACGCGGCTCGTTTCCTCTCCCTCGCGCGAAAGGAGCAATTCACGGTAATATGGCAGATGGAAAACCGGGACAAGGCCAACCTCGGTCGCCCGATCCTCCATCGAATCCTTTGCCCGTCCAAGCAGATCGTCGGCAAGCCGGTAAGGGTGTATGTCTGGCAACCGGAGTGCGAAACGCCTGCGGATCTTTGGTGTCCCTCCTGGACCGGACAACACGACATGGAACTCAAAGTATGGTTCGGATGCCTTTGCGGGTTTGACCGATAAACCCTCTTCCGGAATCAGGTTGGACGAAACCGAAACCTCGGGTTCTTGATTCTCCGCATCAAGATGAAGCCGGATGCGCCCCAGCATTTCATCAAGCCCACCAAGGAGACAACGGAGCCGTTCTCGGCAAAGTTCCTCAATCTCATCCGACGGCGCCTGCTCCGTCACGTCGTGTCGGAAGTGTACGCCCGTTATCTCAATCCTCTCCGGAATCGCGCCAACGTTCTCGCCATCTTTTGTCTGCGCGACAAATTCGCCAAACGTCCGCCAGACACCCAGCAACAAGACTTCAAGCGGCGACCCGGACAACTTCTGTAACGTATCCTTCGGCCCCTTCCTTGTCTTGTCCTTCGGCGGTCGTGCCTTGAGTATCTGATCGTTTATTGCGATGAAGTCGGCCCGGCGCAGTTCATCCAACCGCGCAGTATCGCGGGTGTCGATGTAGCCGCGCAGCGCCGCGAGCAACTCCTCTCGCGAGGCGAAAGGCGCTTCGTCCAGTGCCGGCGGCGGGTCCTTCTTCTCGAAATCGTCAATGGCCTTCAGCGCCTTTGTCCGGGCAGCTTCATCCAGAAAGGCCCCATAGTTGAAGAAGGCGGTCGCCGCGTTCACGTAATAGCGAAACGTCTGCCGCCCCGGCTTCCTGGCCTTTTTCGCGAAGGCGGAGAGGTTTGGCTCGATGCGCCGCAGCAACGCCTCCATCGCCTCCTGTTCTGACCCGATTTCTTCGTCCTCTGGGACTGATTCGAGAAGACGCGAGACGTAGAGCAGACTGGCGTCATCGGCAAGAACACCAAGCACGGTATCCCACGCCACCTTCCACTCCTTTGACGCCTCGAGACCAAATGCTCCGAGCCATTCCTTGACCCATGGTTGAAATGTCCCGCCCATCGTCTCCGCAAAAAGCGCATCGGCGCCTCGCCGATAAAAGTCCGCAAGACTCCCGCGGTCTGCAGCAAGATCGACGCCGACCAACACGACAAGCCGTCCGTCGGTTTCGTCGTTGCGGTATTGCGTGAGATTGCCGCCGGCGAAGTTGTCGTGAAGCGACGCGATATCGGCGGGCGTCCAGCCAGTAGCCGTCCGACATTCGTCGGCGATGCGGAACACGAGCTGGCGCGAATACTCGGTCGCAATGTCCTTGCAATCTGCCAAAAGGAGCGCGGTATCGGAACCCGTAAGGCCAGGGACCATGAACAGGAGTCGGCTATCGTTCGCAGCCGACTTGCATTGGCCCCGAATACAACCGGAAAGTGTGCTGACGTAGAAGTTCTTCATCGTGCGGTCCTTTCTTCGGGTGCGAATGGATTGCGGACAAGCGAACAGGCGTCGGAGAGACGAACGAGCATTCCAGACGCATCAAGCATCCGTTCGAGCCATCCTTCGCCCGACTCTTCGCCCGCAAGCTCGTCGATCCGTCCAGACCAGTTACGCGAATCAGCCAGTCCCTTGAGGTCGAATACGAAACCGTGGTGCGCTTTCATCTGTGCCTTGAACGTTTCAAGCGTCATCCGACGCCCAGGCACAAGTGAAAGCACCAAGCAACGCAGTATCTTCTCATTGAGCGTAAACTTCATTGCTCCGCCGCGTGGAGGCACGATCAGGCCGATACTTTTCCCGAGTTTGCGGAAAAGTTTGTAGGCGTATTTGTCCGCGTCAGTATATGCCTGGTGGACTTTCTTTTCAGGGGTCGAATCGTCCTTGAAATGATTCTTCACCTTTTCCATCAAATCGGGGCGACGCACCACCTGCTGAATTTCACGGCTGATTTCCGATAAAGACTGTTCTGAGAACGACTTCAACTTTCGTTTCTTACTTCCCGTATCACAAAGTAGGATTCGGTAATCAGACCCATCGGGCGAACCACCTGATGTCAGCGTCTCACGGTAAGTTTGCGAGGCAAGAGTACGCAAGACCTGCAATGTACATTCAATTTCCAGCAGTTCAAGCTTGTCGATGATTCCTATATTCGCTGAAAGAAGGCGATTCAACTCGACCGCAAAGAGATACCCTTCTGTCCAACTCTTTTGCGGAATCCAGCCACACATGACATTTCTGGGCTCCCCACTTGGAAAATCTGAAGCCCGCTGTGTATCAGTTTCTGTGGACGTATCGACAAACCGAATGATGTCCGACAGTGCTTTTGGGGTAGCATCGAAGAATGACGCAAGAGCCTTAGTAAGATTATCTTTCAAACATAATGGCGTGGCCTCGTCATTGGAAAGCGCAATGCCTGGACGCGACATGACTTCTTCAACCACCTCATCCTTCGTCTGCGTCAGCGCATTGCAAATCTGAAGATAGAGCGATTCACCGCTTCTGGCAAGAAAACGATGCTTACTAGAATCAAATAAGGTGGAAAAATTATCCAAAACCTCATCCCAGTCAGACGGATCAACGGATCGAGCCTCCGTTGCATTCCAAATTTCTTCGCCGCAGAGTAATTCCCGACAAAAGGGAAGAAAGGTCTGTGTACACCAAGTTCGACTGGCACCGTTACCCCAAAACCCTAGGAACAAGGCGCTCAATGTTTTGAGAAATGATATCTTCTCAGCCGACGTATCAAGGTCGAGTCCGTTTGAGAGGTCTTTCCAGAGCTGTTCCGCATGCTTACGGTGGCTACGATGGCGAGTGTCGAGTCGAGACGATTCCAAAAAAGCGAATATCTTGAGATTCAGTCGTGCCTTCGGAAAGTATGAGAGCCCCGCCGACTTCGTGCGCCAGTCTCGGAGTGTCGCTTCATCGGGAAAGGCGGTAGAGAACGGTTCCGTGTAGATCTTCTTATCCGATGCACAGACGAGAAGAAATTCGGCCAACATATCCATCGTTTGCTGGTCCTCAGAAAAGCGTCGCCCGAAAAGACGGATGGCAGGATTAAAGTCCTCACTACTTTGGGGTTGATAGATTTCAGGTGGAAAACTAATCATTGCTCACCTCCAGTGCTTTCGCGTCATCGATTGGCTTGACGGAAACGGTGGAAAGTGTTCCATTTGCCCGACGCCGCAACAGCATGAGGCCCTGAGCGTCACCTGTACGAATCGCCGCCAGAATCCTCGCTTTTAGGTCTTCGAGCCGGTCACGGTAGGAACGCTGGAGTCCGCGCCCAAGTTCCCCCTTGTTCTGCGCCGTGATGTAGTCGAGGAACGGGAGCGGCAAATCGAGTCGGATGCCGTCTAATTTCCCGATGCCACAGAGCATTGGCGTCCCATCGACAAGCCGGATTTCAAAATTGTCATGGAATTCAAATTTCGAGAGTATCAACTGCACACTCTGCTTGACCTCGGAGGTTCGACGGTTCAACGTGATGTAGAGTGTCCCAGCCTTGCCCGTCCCCTCCGGAGGTCTCATTCCCGAAAACTCCTCCTGAAGAACGCAGTAGATTGGAACGACCAGGTTCTTGGCTTTAAAGCTTGCTGGATTATCTCGCCATCCCTGTACGTCCAGCAATCGAGGTGAGTTCAAGAATGCCGAAAGGAAGGAGGAAAAGCCGTCGTTCCCATTGGGGGCCGGCGAGCCGAGGAAGAAGGCGAACCGTCGGTATTGCCGCCGCACCAAGGCGGCATCCAAACCGCAAAGAGACGATTTCTTCCCTCCCCGGACTCTCTTCTCTAGTTCGTCGAGCGCCGCATCCGTTGTCGCGAGCGGGGTGCCGCCTCCGAAGTTCCAGAACTGGCGTTCCTCGCGTGGCGAAAACCGAGCGTCGAATCGTTGCTCCCGCATCACAGACACGACGTGGAGCTGGCGCACTGCCTGTGGTATGTCCTTCTTGCCGTCATCGCCCCAGAAAAGATTGACGAAGAGGTGCCGTTCTGGTTCAATCTCCGCACCAGAGGCGACACGCGCGGCCATTTCGCGACAGGACGCTCCCCCTGTGAGGAGGAAAGAGAAATGGGCGGACATCTGTCGCATCGTGAATCGTTCGCCGTATGCATAAGCGCGAAAGTAGAGCATCCATATCCGCTGCGAGACGAGCGGAAAGTACTTAAGGAGGAGGTTCCGGTTCGCGAGTAGCGGACAACGGCCAGCCGCCGAACAGCTCTGGCAACAGTTCCACTGCGACGAACGAACCATCTTTTCAAGTAATGACATCCCAAGGTTCAGATTGTCCTTGCGGGCGAGATTGTGGACACCGAATGAGACAGGACCGAACACAAACGTACGTCGGTCGCTCGAATCCATCGCATCAAGCAGACGATCTTCGATAGTCGCAACGTCCTCCCCAGTCCGGTCGCGGTTGTCCCGAAAGAGGGTAAGAATCGGACCTGTATTCGAGACGACAAGGAAACGTTCGGTCGTTCCCGGATGGAACAGGTCGGTGACGAGAACCTTGCGTTCCTCTTCCGTGCATTCGCTCAGGTCCTTGACAACGGAAATCGTCTTTCCGCCACAGGGGATGGTTTCTCGTTTCTTCAAACCTTCTGGGAGCGGATCATCAGGAGGAAGCCCCCGTAAGGCTCGGATCACCTCTAGCGCCAACGTCGACTTTCCGTCTCCCGCATGTCCCGTGAGGATGACGTGTCCTCCATCTTCTCTGGTCAGCTCGTCGAGGATCTCCGAGGCGAGCGGATGAGGAACACGAAGTTCCTTGAAGAGCGGGTTACGAGCCTGCGATTCAGCGAGCGACCCCTTGTTATTCGCATCGATTCCTTGCAGGGTATTGAGGTAGGCAATAAATGGATTCCCCATTTTCAATCCTCCTGTTACTCGTTGGGATGAAAGACGTTGCTCGGCGAGCTGCTGAAAGATAAAGTTAAACTCTCTATCAAACAACATTTCCTTTAGGAATCCTTCTGCACATGCACATTTCACAAGCCGATTCAAGTCACCAGGCCCTCCGATAGATGTAGCGACCTTAAGCGCTTGTTCCTGCCCTGGATGAGGAACCAAGCGCCAGACGCCCGAAGTGCGCAAATGGAAGAAAGGATTGAACGGACGATTTCTATCCCCATCGGCCTTAAACCGATCAAATAACATACTGAACTCACAGATGAGTTCTTGTGAATATGAAATAACCGGTTCTCTAATTATTCCTCTATAAACAAGTCGAGCCACAGCTAGAATCAACAGTAACTTATGCGGCTTCTTCTGCGCTCCAGAGGGTAACAAAGAATCCACAAACGCTAACACTTGAGTTTGAATGTCAATACTCATGGCAAATCCCTTCTCACGACACTAATAGCGTCTATGAATGCCACCAGATCAGATTGGGATGTTGAGGCAGATGTCGAAATACGAATACAATTACGCGCATTATCTGGAGACAGTCCCATGGCTTGTAGGACATAAGATGGTTCAATAGCACCAGTATTACATGCAGAACCATTACTTACACAAAATAATGGAATGTTATCCATCAATATGTCCGAGGGAATCCCCGGAATAAAAATATTCGTCGTGTTCGGCAACCTTTCCACGGCACCGCCATTTATACGACTTCCAGGAATGGCTGCAAGTGCTGCGCTTTCAAACTCATCACGCAACGTCCGCATTTTCGCGAGTTGGCATGAATTGGGCAGCAATTCCATTGCCTTGGCAAGCCCGACGACACCTGGGACGTTGTGCGTCCCAGGACGTACTCCGCGCTCCTGTCCTCCGCCAGCAAGCGGCATCGGGAACGGATAGCGATTTGCACCAGTCTTAAGGTAGAGGAACCCGGCACCTTTCGGACCATGAATCTTATGTGCGCTGAAGGCTGCCGAATCTACGCCAAGAGACACAAGGTCAAGCAACATCTTGCCGAGAGCCTGAACGGCATCACAGTGGAAAAACGCACCGACATCATGTGCCATCCCCGCAAGCTCACGAACAGGCTGTACGACTCCAGTCTCGTTGTTGGCAAGCTGGACAGAGACGAGTCCTGTTCCCCGCTTAATCAAGTCGCGTGCGGCAACAAGATCCACTACACCATCCGGCGTGACGGGCAATAGGGCGACCTCAAAACCGAATGCCCTAAGCCGTTTGGCGGCGTTGAGAATGGACTTGTGCTCGATAGCAGAGACAACGATGCGACGAGCCGCCGGATGCGCATCGGCAAATGATTGGAATATCCAATTGTTACCCTCCGTCGCACCCGAAGTGAAAAAGACCTGCCCTGGATCGACATTGAGGGCACCAGCAACAGTTGTACGGGCGGACTCCACTGCGCGGCGGGCAAGGCGGCCCGCGAAGTGAGAACTCTCGGCATTGCCGAACGCGGTACTCCAATACGGCTCCATCGCGGCGACAACCTCTGGAGCGCAGGCAGTTGTCGCGTTGTTGTCGAGGTAAACAAGCCCCTTGGGAATCTTTACAGATGACACATCAAACATGCATGATCCCCCATGTCGTCATCGGCGAAAACATCTTTGAGCGAGAGGTTTGCGGAACATTTCGGCTTCGTTGCCTGTTTCGCAGCGAACTGTGCCTTGATTTCCGCAACACGTTCGGGGCGGGACAACTCTTCCAAACTTTCGTTCTGGCACCATGTAAAGCGCTCGCCGGTAATTGGATCTATCTTCTCGTACGCCATTGCCTTTTGGAACAGATCACGATGTCTTTCGAGCAAGCCTACCCATTCAATCCTTTGTTGGAAAAAGCAGAAGTAACAGCCTGAACGTGATCGCCAATCATAGTAGGTTGGGACACCGAGTCCTGAATCTTCCAATATTTTGAAGACATCAGCCTTACGAATATTATGTTCTATAAAAGGGAACACAGCCTTAATATTCGGCTTCGTAGAAATATACCCTGTTCGATATGGTTCATCAGCGCGAATTCCAACATAGCTGATAACATTGTCTGATCCAATAAACTCTTCGTATGGAATGAGTTTAAGATACTGCGTACACCATCGCGATTGTTGCGACGGAAGGAATCCGCGCTTAAGTTTCAGAATCTCATCAAACCCATACCCCGCCTTGTATTTGAGAGTCTTGATTGGTTTCCCAAGATATTGACTCAGTCGCTGCATATATTCATATGTCTCATCCAACTCCTTCTCCGTGTCGCAGAAAACATATTCCATCTCTGGAACCTTGTCCTTCATGAAAACGGCAAGAGCGGAGGAATCCTTCCCTCCTGAAAGCGCGAGGATATGACGAACGGGCTTGTCTGTGGCTTTGCTCATGAGCGTTCCTCCTTTAAGGACGGAACTGCTAGCGGTCGCTTGCGGGTTGATCGTGCGGCAGCACGCAGCCGCGAACGCTCGATTTCCATTTTGAGTTCATCTCGACTGGGCATATACGGCATGAGCTTCGTGGCAAAAAGGCGTTCGCAGTCGGCCATGACGGAATACTTCACATCTGTCTCGTCGATCTCCGTCCCCAGGAGAATGCCGACTGTGGGATTGTCGCCTTCGGGCTTTTTGAGCGTGTCAAACATCCGACGGTACGAATCCATCTGTCCGATGTCGCGGCTCGTCAGTTTCGAGGTTTTGAGATCGACTAGGACGAAACAGTGCAGAATGTAGTTGTAGAAGACGAGATCGACATATCGCTCAGACGTTTCCGTCGGGACACGATATTGACGTCCCGCCAACGTGAAGCCGCGTCCGAGTTCCAGCATGAATTTCTGCAGATTGTCCAGAATCCGCTTCTCCAGCTTTTTCTCCTTGCCCCGCAGGTTCCCTTTCATGTTGAGGAACTCGGCGACGCAGGGGTCTTTCAGCAGCATCGCCGGGGAAACAGGCTCCGTGTTTCCCTGAGGGATTGCCGGAGCGACAGCCTTTTCCTGCAGGCGTTCATAAGCGCAAAGGCGAATCTGGCGTTCGAGTTCCTTGACCTTCCATCCGGCTGCCGCCGCTTCGTTCAGGTACCATGTCCTGGCCTTGGGGTCAGAAACGCGCATAATGGCGCGGTGGTGCGACCAGCTCAATTTGATACACAACGTGTATCGAATCTCCTCCTCGGTTGGATAGGCCCGGTAGAAAAGACGGCAATTACGGAGGTGTGGTTCGCCGAAGCCGTCGCCGAAGGTCGTCGTCAGTTCGCGAGAGATTCGCTCCAGAAGTCGTTCGCCGTACGCCGCGCGATCCTTCCCCTTTTGCTCCTCGACCACGATTCGGCGGCCGATCAGCCAGTAGGCGAGCGGCATGATGGTGTTGACATGCCGCACCACACTCGTCCGGGCGCGGACAATGATGTCGCGGATGTCGGCAACGCAGTCCGCCGTTGCCGGAAGCGACAGCGGAATAAGATCGCCTTCAGATTCCGGTCGCACGACCTTCGAAGCGACGTTTTTCATGCATGAATTCTTTGTCTTTCTCATGGCTGACGCGCCTCCTTCGAATCAAGTTCCGCAAGGGCGCGGAGGAGCGCGGCACGGCGGACGGCAACGGATGCGCGGCCAGACTTGGCCGCTGTGTGTATGGAATCGAGCAGCGCGGCGGCAGCCTTCTCTTCCTTCGCCGAGAGGGCGGCAGTACCGTCGTAGGGACGCCACGCGGCCTTGAAACGTTCGGCAAGGCCTGTGACGGCGCGAGAGAACTCGCCTGTCTGCAACGGGCCCCACTTTTCCATCGGCGATGACACCATGAAGGACATGACTCGTTCGGACTTGTTCCAATCGCCGTCAGTGTTTTTGACGTTCTGCAGGAACGGACCGAGGTCCGATGGGCCAAGGCGGGCGATAAGCGTACAGCTACGCTCGAAGAGCAGACGCCAGCCCTCTTCATTGTTCTCGAATCCGAAGGCGTCAAGAAGTTGGGCTCGGCAATCTGAAACAAGCTTCGGGAGCGCGCCTCCAAGTTCGTGAAGGCAGGCGTTCAAGCCATTGAAGTAACGGTCGAGCTGCGCCTTGTCGAGACGGGCTTCATCAATTTCGTCAAGACCGAAAACCGCTGGCAGCAACTTGAACAGCAACACTTCCGGCGACTTGGCATCCTCGAACGCCTTGCGGAATGCCTTGGTTCTTTCAGAAACGGAAGCTGTCTCCAATGCGTATTTCGAGAGGGAGTTGCGGAGTCCATAGAGCTTGCGGACGACCGGCATCAAGGTCTCGGTCGGCGCACCGAGTCCAGCGGCAAGGCGCTTCACGATTGCGGCTCGAGTGCCCGAGATACGCATCCCAGACAATGCAAAGAGCTCTGGACGGCGAACAAGTATCTCAAAGTTCGCGTCCGACGGCTCCGGCTGGAATGTCCCCTCATAATAGAGGAAGACCTCGTCTCGATTGACTAGAAAGAACGAAATAACGAGAAGCGAAAGCAACCCATCCAGCATCCCATACGGAGGTTGACGCAGCTCGCTATAAATTTCTGTGACCGTCACCGGTTTCTCGCGTGGCGCAAAGATGATCTCCGCGAGCCGATTCCATGCGGGGAGAAGATTTGTCGGCGCGTTGTCGGCAGGTGCAACTATCTGCCAAACACCATCCTGGTTCTTAACATGCATCCCCGAAGCGAGGATGACGGACTCGTAAATGCTGCGCTCAGGAGGATAGCCCTCAAAGCCGAGGCACGGAAGCTTGCACGTCTCAGGGCAATTGAGAGCTGCCACGAGTTTGTTACGGGCTGCGGCCGCCTGAGAGGACGGCACGCGGCGGTTGATCAGTTCATTACGGACACGCGGCGATTCAGGATAGAGGCGATCGCACCGTTCGGAAATGAGTCGTGTTAGGTCTTTACCGGACCGAACACCTTCTTGCTGTCTGCCATCGCAGACAAATACGCACTCTACGCCATGAGGTGAAGGATTTGGATCGAGCAACCCGAACTGGCGGAGCATAACGCTCTGCGTCGCTTCCGCCAGTCTGACGGAAACCTCGCGGCTTGCGATCTTGTCGTCCCTAAGTGCCTTCACTTTATCCTCTATCCATCGAAGTCGGCGGATTTCCTTAAGCGCCTCGCGTAGATCTCCACACTCTCGAGGAATCGCAAAAAGAAGAGCAGGAGCGTTCTGGGAAATGCTTATAGCTCCCTCGATGAAAGTCTCGACCTCGCTCCTCCTCTCGGGAAGGCAGACCACTAAAAGACCTGCCGCTGTTCCAAGCTTCTTATCCTTGCATGTCTCAAGCTCGGCCGGACGATCGACATAGCAGGTTTCAAAATAACGCAGCGTGCCAGTATCAAAACTGTGGCGCTTGGCAACCATCGGTTCTGGCGGCAAAAAGCCATTCAATGTTTCTGCAAGCGAAAATCCGGTCTTGTCAAGTTCCTCGTCAGCACGGCGTTGACATTCTTCCAGATCTACATCGCTTCCGTTCCAGAGCGCAAAAGTCTTGTTGAATTTTCTGTAAACGAGAATCGACTTCCGTTTCAGTTCGTTAAGGCTTTCACCAAGCGCCATTGGAGAAAGCGCAAGTGCAATGAGGTCTTGAGTGGCATTCAAGGCGCATTGCGTTCCGAGAGAGGAAAGAAGCGACACGACCTTTAGCGTCACGCGTTCTTCACCTGTCAACGAATCCTTGGACGATATGACATTGTTGGCCTCGAGAATTGCCTGGCCGAAGGGATGAAGGCTCAGGTGCGCCTCAAAGTTTGTAAAGATGTAATCGTAGAGATTATGTAGGCAGACGAATCCATCGAAATCTCCTGATGAGCAGATATCCGACAGGCTTTGGGGTTCGTTGCCAGCAAGATAGGAAAACACCGAACGCTCATTCTGCCCAAGCCGTCGAAAGAGGACGGGAAGCGCAGCCAACGTCAGCGGATGCAACGGGTATGCCATGCGCGCATACTTCGCAAAGTCATCGTCAGAAAGTCCGACCTTCCGAGGCACGCCAAGTTGAATGGTCTTCTTCAATATGCGTTCTTCACCAGCTACAAGACGTTTGTCGGAATTGACGGCCTCCGCTATCAGTCTTATCTGAGAATCTGGCGTTTCCGTGAAGGAGATAGTGTCAAACCGTCCTTCTATCTTGCTGAATTCCCTTCTGAGCGTTGGGTCGGAGGCCGCATAGTCTCCAACGCCCTGATGGAGAATTCCAAGCAAAGCCAATCCGGTTTCACCGCTACGCGCAGCCGCCTCGGCCAAATCCTGAAGAAGAGAGGCGTCCGTTTCACCCGGATGGATACGGGCATTTTCAAAGACACGTCCAAACTCATCGATGATGAACAGCACTCCGCAATGTCCAGCCGTGCGGAAGGCTTTGGAAATGTCCTCGACAAGCCGCATGGCATCGCGCGCGTCACGTGACTTGCGCAACTGCGCAGCAAGAGGCGTTATTGACCGTGGCAAAGTACCGACGTATGATTCGACGGCATCGGCCAGGATCTCGGGCACGGACTGCCGCATTGACGCCGTTGCGACAAGACAGGCGAACCCGCATTTTGATTTCTTGGGCCAAGCCACGTCACGGAACGTTTTCGCAAGGCCGCCATCCGCATCGCGAAGCATTTTCCACGCCTCGTCATCCTGACTTAAAAGCAGGTGAAAAAGAAAGAGGGCGAAAGATGACTTACCCGATCCGTAAGGCCCCGTAAGCGTGAATGCGCGATCAGTCCGCGAACCAGACAATCCGCAGCCAATCCGCACGAGAGCCTGCCGGGCGGACGCCGTGACGATATAGCCATCAAGTCCTTTGCCCGACACGCTGTCTCTGGCAAGATTAACCGAACGCAGAAAACGACGGGAGATAGCCAAAGCTTTGTTCATGATCAAGCCCTCCTCCCGTAATGACGATTCAAGAACATTTGGATATCGTCTGCCAACCTAAACCGATCGCCACTATATTGAACGGTTGCCAATCCTGCCGTATCAGAATAGGTCAGTTTGCTCCTTCGATCATCCCCAAGAGAAAGGACTGCGTCAACCAAGGCCCCTTGATTCAACTTGAACACCTGCCCCGGCGATTTCGGATCGAACAAAAGCCGAACAAGAGAAACATTTAAATCGCCAATGGATTCCATGTAGCGCAAAATGGCGTATCCAATCAACGCATCCGGAAGATTATGTTTTTTGCCTATGTTGAGGCGATACAACCCGGCATCGCTTGTCGACTGTATGAGGCGAAGCGCAAGAAAAGGCGAATCAAACGACTCCTCTCCGCCAGCGCTTCTGGTACCTGCGTATGTGCGGATAAAGCAATCCACGTCACGTTCCAGCGTCTTGTCGGAGATGGACTGCCCCTTGTCGGAAAGCCGCCGCTTGATGAAAGGCGTCATTTCATCCTTCCTAAACTCCGGCTTGTTGTAATGGTTGAACACGATACTCCATGTTGACTCAGGCGCATCGACCACCATCCTGTAGTGTAACAGCCATAGC
>JAEEGL016766827.1_pt1 | contig 24745 bp, 14 predicted proteins | sample 9134231 | NCBI WGS metagenome assembly JAEEGL01 (sample SAMN16246548, study PRJNA631951) | gut metagenome | biome: gut microbiome; feature: rumen; material: fiber-attached | host: Bos | place: Iran: Karaj | collected 2018-10
AGGCCATCGCCATCCACGAGGCCGTGGCGGGCCGCATGCAGGACTCGTTCGGCATCGGCACCCACCTCACCTGCGACGTCGACAACGTGAAGGCCATGAACATCGTGGTGAAGCTCACGGCGGCCAAGATCACCGAGAAGCGCAACTGGAAGAAGGTGGTCAAGCTCAGCGACGACCTCGGCAAGTACACCGGCGACCCAGGCGAGATCGAGATCTGCAAGAAGACCTTGGAGATTGAGTGATTTTGTGGACAGTATGACGCTTTCTACGACCAAAGATTATCTTTGAAGTAAAACCCCACCCCTTCATGAACGAAATCGACTTCACCGCCCTCCAAACCCTCATCCTCTCCCACCGCTTATTCACCTCGGAAGTGCATGGCCTCACCCATTGGAAACAGGTGGAACGCAACGGACTGCTACTTGCTTTGGAGACAGGGGCCGACACCACCGTGGTGCGTCTGTTCGCGCTGTTTCACGACAGCAAAAGGAAAGACGACGGTCCCGACTTGGAACATGGACTTCGTGGAGCCGAATTCGCAAAAGTATGCTTTGAAGAGCATCGCTTCAACATCACCCAAGAACAGTTCGATAAACTGTATCACGCCTGCATGTTCCACACAACACAACCCCGATCGGGTGACACCACCATCGACACCTGCTACGATGCCGACCGGCTTGACCTCGGACGATGCGGGTTAAAACTCGACCCCAACAAAATGGCAACAGCGTTTGGGGCAAGGATTGCTCAGAAATCCCTGGAAGAAGAAATCAATCCCGAAGACATGCGGGAATGGTTGTCAAAAGGGGAATTGTAGGGACAGGTCCTCATAATCGTCCACACAAAACAGAATTATAAAAAAACAAAAGCAGGCCGCTAAATGGCGGCCTGCTTTTGTTTTGAAGCCTAAACTCAGGCTTAGTTATGGTATTCTCTATAGTACAAGCAATTTGATGTGACAGCCTTTTGGTATTGGGTGTCTTTGTATTGGTCGAGTTCATCAAACTTGCCGTTAGGCACCATCATGGTGTAGTTCCAATAGTTGGTCTCATGCTCCAAGACCTGCTGTGCAGCCTTGGCCTCGGCAAACGCCAGATGGGCCTTCAGCTCACGGTCGACGGCCGTCTTCTTGGCCTTCTCCAGATAGGCAACCGACAGATCCAAGGTGCTCTTGTAGTTCTGCTCGGCATCGAAGCTGAACTTGTCGTAGCAGAAGCCGTTGTCGTTGTCGAAACGTAGGTAATGACGGAAGTAGCCCGTCGTACTGACATTATAGAAGAAGTTGGCGATCAGGTAGTTGGCCTTGGCAGCCTCGTCGCCTTTCTTGTCGCCGATCTTCTGGAGCTGCATCAAGGCATCGGTCACCTCGAGCTCTGTCATGCCGTCGCGCAGGAAGGGGAACTCGCTGAGGTAGTCGTCGCGCATGATGAGGTCTTCATCGCCGCTATACCACACCCTGATGTTGTGTCCGAAGATGCGCTTCGAGACCTTGAGGCGGGTCTGCTTCGCGAAGAGGCTCTTGGCTTCCTTGAGGTCGCCTTCGGTGAGACGTATCACGCCTTTCACATAGGCAAGGTAGTTGTCGGGGTTGGCGACATCAACCGTGCCCTTGGTGGCGATATGTTCCTCCAGCGAGGTCTTCTTTTTCTTGTTGAGGAAGTTACGGATTTCGTCCACCAATGCTTCGTTGGGAGCGTCCTCGACCGCTCTCACATGGTTGAGTGTCAGGAATGCCTTGGCCTTCTCGCCTTGCAGGTCATAGCGGTTAGCCAGCACCAGCTTGACGAAAGAGGGGTCGGCGTTGTTGAAGCTATAGGTCTCTGTGCCGGTGATCATGTCGGCATATTGGCCGAAGATGCGGTTCTCGACATCGGCGTTGATGCTCGGCTGACGGCAGATGTCGATATAAGCGGTCAGGTTGCGCACCATGGTCTTGCTGAGGGCGTCGTCCGACTTCACCTTGCCGAGGTAGTTGCTCGACAGCTCGAAGTCATGGTTCAGGAAATGGAGGTACGACGAGACCAAGTTCCAGAAGTTCTTGTCGGAAGCCTTGCTGCATTGCGCGTCGCTGACCCTGATGGCCTGATTGAAGAACGGCCTGATCTCAGTGTCTTCCGCCGACCAATGGGGATAGCGGGTCTTGCCTTCATCGCCTATCAGTAGATAGGTGTTGAGCAAGGTGCGCTCGATCAGGTTGACGGCACGTACCATCAGCACTTTGGCTTGGATGGCGTCGGGATCGTTGACGATGATTTTCTCAATCTCGTTGACGGGGTTGTTGAAGTCGCCATAGCCCATCATGAAGAAGATGTCGTTGCGCTCGTTGGCGTCGGCGGCACCCGACAGGAAGTCGGCGAAGTTGATGTCATTCTCCCACCCCATCGTCATCGAGGAGTAGGCCACGGTCTTCAGGTCGTTGGAGTTGGTGAACACGTGGATGTACTCACGGTTGGCCTGCAGGGTCTCGCCCATGCCGCGCAGGGCACCGGCTTTCTGTGCCAACGCGTAGTAATACATCTCGGTGCGCATCTTGAGCGGCTCCACATACTGGTCGAAGAGCTGCACGGCCTCTTCGAAGCGGCGCGTGTAGTGGGCCAGACGCACCAGCTGATAGCCGTAGCGAAGCTTCAGCTCGTTGTCGGTCTCAGCGTTCCAGCTCTTGGTGAGCACGGTCTTCACCTTGTCGTAGTCAAGGTCGCCAGCGTTGTGGTCATACTTGGGCAGATCCCAGTAGTCCCACCCTTCCACCTCGCCCGGGATGATGCGCATGTAGGGCTCGAGGTATTTGGCATAGGCCAGATAGAGCAGGGCTTGTTTGTGACGCTTCACGAAGTCGGGTGTGGCGAAGGAGAGGTTCCAGTCAGAAACGGCCTTGCCCTTAGTGAGGTCCTGGAGGTCGCTACGCGACGAGTTGAACACCAAGTATTTGGTGTCGTCGTAGCTCAGTCCGAGGTACTTTTGCCACTCCTCGATGTTGCCGTTACGAAGCGTATCGCTGGGATAGTACTTGCTTTCGTAGGTCAACAGGAAGGGACGATAGCGCGGGTCTTTCATGATTTCCTGGGCAAAGAGGTTGTGGTAACCCGAGTCGAAGTCGTCCCAGCCTCCGCAGGCGTACGACTTGCCCCAGAATGCCGTCAGTACGACGGCGACGAGGATTAGTTTTTTTCTCATGTTCATAATACTATTTATTTTAGTTCTTCAATTGAAAATCGGTTCAAGAAGCCTTGACTCAGATGGAAATAGACCCACGGGAAGTCGCGGTCGATCTGGCGGTCAAGGTATTGCTTCGCCTCGGCGAGGAGTTCTGGCGTGATGGCCTCGATTTTGACGGTGAAGCCTGCGTTGATATAGAGCCCTTGCAGGAATCCGTCTTCCTTCACGAGGTAGCGTCCGTCGTCCTGTCTCTCGAACATAGGCGTCTGCAGGTCGGCATCGGTGAGGCCGTTGATGAGTTTCACCTGACCGAGATGGTTGGTGACAATGCCCCACGAGTAGATGGGCAGGATGACGTCGAAGTCGAGGGGATAGTCGTTGATGTTGGTGGTGTAGGCCTTCAGCAGGTCCATGTCGAGGATTGAGTTGCGCGTCATGCCTTCTCTGGGACTCGAGGTGGCATAACACATCAGACTGCCGCGGCTGACGGGTGGCACGCCGGTCTTCTCACGGTCGCGCACCTGGTGCAGGCGCAAGGTACAGCTGATGCTGTGTCCCGACTGGTCGGCGAGTTGCTTCAAGAAACGGAAATAGGCATTACAGGTGCGCTCGGTCCAGTCGCAGTCGATTTGGATCTCGTCGTAGACGATGCCGGCTTCGTCCATGAAATGTCCAACGCCGTTGCTGACGTTGGAGGCCAGCTGCGCGATAGCCTCGTCGGTGGCACACACCAAAAACGTCTCGTTGGTGATGAACACCACGGGGACGACCCTGACGCTGTCGTTAGGCAGCACGTCTTTTCCGAATCCTTGTATGGGTCCCACGGGCACGGCTGCGCCGTCTTCCAAGTCCACATCAAAAAGCCTGACAAACAAGCGTTTACCATCGAGTTGATTGAAATACTCGCGTTCCGCCTCCCCTATCGCACACTTCGACTTCCAATAATAGAAATCCACGTCGTGATGCCGCTTGGAGGTACAGGCGGAAAGCACGAGGACTGCAAGGGCTGCTATCAGGAGGAGACGTTTCATCAACTCATTTCGTTGATTATTTGAACGGCTTTTGTCCGTGGCAAAGATAGAAATAATAATCCATCCTTCTGCAAAAAAAATGGCATAGGAAAACAGGCACTATTGACAAAACAAAGACGAATAACCCTAAAACGTCTTCCGCCACCCGCAGCCATTCCGCCATTCGGAACAGCCGTAGGCGGTCTTTCCTTTTATCACATGACCCTTGCCACACAATGGGCAGGGCTGCCCAATAATGGCGTCGGGATTGGATATAGTTTGAGTTGTTTCTGAAGCTGACACTTCTCCCTCAATCTGAACATTATACTTCTTTGCTAGGTATCGCAATGCATCAGCATAAGAAATATGTTTGTATTCCATAAGGAACTTTGCAGCATCGCCCGCTTTCCCACAACTGAAACATTTGAAGATATTGCGTTGTGTATTCACATTGAATGTTCCAGATTGATCATCGTGAAATGGGCATTGTCCGGTCAGATTATTTCCACGTTTGGAAAGAACAACGAACTCACCAACCACCTCTTCAATATGTGCCACTTGCATAATCTGATTAACGATCTCCTTTGGAATAGGTTTTGGTTTGACAGTATCAGAGTTAGCAACTTCTTTCTTGGTCTTAGGCGCAACAGCTTTTTTAGGCGCTGCCTTTTTCGGCTTCGACTGCTCCACCGCGGCGGCAGCCACACGCCGATTGCTGTTGTCGAGCATCACCGTGGTGACAATCTCCGTCACCATCTGCTTGAGCTCGTCGAGGAACTGTCGCGCCTCGTATTTGTGCTGCTCTATCTCGCGGAGTTTCTTCTCCCAGATGCCCGTCAACTCGGCGCTCTTCAGCAGGTCTTCATGGATGAGACCGATGAGCTCGATGCCCGTGGGTGTGGGTTCAAGACTCTTGCGTATCTTCTTGATGTAGTTGCGTTTGAACAAGGTCTCGATGATGGCCGCACGGGTGGAAGGCCGCCCGATGCCGTTCTCTTTCATCACCTCGCGCAGCGACTCGTCGTCGACCAACTTGCCCGCCGTCTCCATGGCACGCAGCAAGGTGGCCTCGGTGTAAGGCTTAGGCGGTGAGGTCCACTTCTCCGCCAAAGAGGGCTGGTGCGGTCCGTGCTCGCCTTTCTCGAAGATGGGCAAAGTCTTCTCCTCGTCCTCCCCGTCCTTGGTCCCTGAGCTTGTCGAAGGGTTCTCCTCTTCCTGTTTGACGGGTTTAATGACTTCACGCCATCCCGGCACGAGAATCTGCTTGCCCGAGGTCTTGAACTCGACATCTTCCACCTTGCCCAACACCGTCGTCGTGGCGAACTGGCAGTCGGGGTAGAACACTGCGATGAAATGGCGGCACACCTCGTCGTAAACCTGCTGCTCGGCCAGCGACAGTCCCTGCGGCACCACACCCGTCGGGATGAAGGCATGGTGGTCGGTGACCTTGCTGTTGTCGAACACCTTCTTGCTCTTGGGCAGCTTCTTACCCGCCAAGGGTGCCGTATATTCGGCATAGTTGGTGAGATTGGCCAAGATGTCGGGACACTTGGGAAAGATGTCGTCGCTCAGATAGGTGGTGTCGACACGCGGATAGGTGGTGTATTTCTTCTCGTAAAGACTCTGTATGGTCTGCAAGGTCTGGTCGGCCGACATGTTGTATTTCTTGTTGCACTCGACCTGAAGCGAAGTCAAGTCATACAGCCTCGGAGGAGATTCCGTTCCTTTCTTCGTGGTGATATCAGTCACGGTGAAGTCTTTCCCTTCAACGCTTTGCAGGTCTTTCTGTCCATCTTCCACGGAGCCGTATTTGCCTTTGGTGGCCGTGAAGGTCGTGTCACGATAAATGGTTGACAGCACCCAATAGGCTTCGGGCTTGAAATTGACGATTTCGTGGTAGCGATTGACGATCAAAGCCAAGGTGGGCGTCTGTACACGACCGATGCTGAGCACCTGCCGGTTTTGGCCGTATTTCAAGGTGTAGAGCCGCGTAGCATTCATACCCAAGAGCCAGTCGCCGATGGCACGGGCGAGCCCTGCTTCGTAGAGCGACTGATACTCCGACTGGTCCTTCAAATGATTGAAACCTTCGCGGATAGCTTCTTCAGTCAGCGAGTTAATCCACAGGCGCTTCACAGGACAACGCACGGCAGCCTTCTGCATCACCCATCGTTGTATCAGCTCTCCCTCCTGCCCCGCATCACCGCAGTTGATGATTTCGTCGGCTTTCTGAAATAACGACTCAATGACTTTGAACTGTTTCTCATAGCCCTTGTCGGCAATCAGTTTGATGCCAAAACGTTGCGGGATCATCGGTAGCCGGCTCAGCGCCCAAGCCTTCCATTGGTCGGTGTAGTCGTGCGGCTCTTTCAGGGTACATAGGTGGCCGAAAGTCCATGTCACCTGGTAGCCGTTGCCTTCCATGTAACCCTCATGTTTGGCATTGGCCCCCAGCACCTTGGCAATGCCACGGGCGACATCCGGTTTTTCGGCGATACAGACGATCATTTTAACTTATTTCTCGTTTGGGCAGACCCATGTGTCTGTCCTATTTGTAATTGTATTATTACAATATCGTGTTTTCTTTTTTCAAATCCGCCGCCTTCAGGTGCATCAGGTATTCGGCCTTGACTTTCTGTGCCACAAACCACACCAAATCTCCCGACTGGAAGGCGATGCGTGCCGAGGGATTCAAGATGAACTGCCCGTCACGCTCAATGGCAATCACCATGGCGTCGAACTTGTCGGCAAAGCCAGAGTCCATCAATGACACGCCAACCAACAAGCTGTCGGGTTCCACCTCCACCTTGTAGAGGTCCACCTCGCCTTCTTCATGCTCATGAATCAACGCGTCGTCGAAAGCCTCCACCTTGGGCAACAGCAGCCGCAGATGGTCTTCATGTCCCACGAAGGTGATCTTGTCGAACGGGAACAACTGGAAGTCGGACTTAGGCAGCTCGAAGACCTGCCTGCCTCGCTCCACGCTCACCACGCTGACGTTGTAGTTGTCACGGAAGTCGGTATCCTTGATAAGTTGGCCGGAATAGTTGCTATCGGGGCTGAGCGTCATCTTCTGCAGATGGCAGTTCTCCTGCAAGATCTCGGGGATGGTGAACACCTGCATCGATTGGCGTTTGTTGAGGTTGCCCTGATAGTTGTCCTCGATACGCTTGTAGAACTTCATCGCAGGACTCAGCACACGCAGCATGACGGTGTAAACCAAGGCCATGGCGATATTGATGAGGCGGAAATAAGGCGCACCGATGCCGAGATGCGACCAGAACTCCGCATTGAGGAAATGGCGCATGATGCTAGTAGACACCACACACACGATGGCAACGCGCAGGATAAAGATCACGAGGATCACCGTTTGGTTGAACCTGCTGTGTTCCATCAGCTTACGCGTGGTCTTGGCCAAGGTGTGCCTGAATCCTATGGCCCACAGGAAGGGCGAGACCATCAACAAGGTCATGGCCGCGCTGATGGCGGCACCCCATATCCCGTGCACATAATCCATGATGACCTCGGAGCCTATCCAGAAGCAGATGAACAGCACCGCGATGACGAGGGCCGAGTTGACGATGATATGCTGGACCTGTCGTCCGACGTAGTTGGCCATGCTCACTGTCTTGCCACTCTTCACCTTGATGCCACGGTCGCTGCTCTCCAAATGGTTGAGCCAACGCTCGGGGAAATGACGGCTGACCCATCGATAGGTAGGCAGAGCCGCCTTGATGGCATAAGGCGTGATGAAGGTGGTGATGATAGACACCGAGACGATGATGGGATACAGGAAGTCGTCGATGACGCCGAAGCTCATGCCCAAGGTGGCGATGATGAACGAGAACTCACCGATCTGACAGAAGCAGAAGCCGCCTTGGATGGCTTGTTTCAGTCCCAAACCTGCCAACAGACGGCCAATGACATTGCTCAAAGGCTTGAAGAGAAGCAGGACCACCGTCACGACGAGAATTTGCCACCAGTAGCCGACCAAGAACTGCGGGTCGACCATCATACCTACCGAGACGAAGAAGATGGCACCAAACAGGTTCTTGATGGGGGTCGTCAGCTTGTGGATCATCTCGGCCTCCAAGGTCTCAGCCAGGATGGAGCCCATGATGAACGCACCCAAGGCCGACGAGAAACCCGCCACATTGGCCAAGACGACCATCATGAAACACAGACCCACGGCAAACACCGTCAGAGTCTCTTCCGACATGAACTTACGCGACCAACGCAGCACTGTAGGCACGATGAAGATGCCGCCGATAAACCACACTAGCAGGAAGAAGCCAAGCTTCAACATACTGGTAACCAATTGGATACCATCAAAGGTCTTGCTCACCGCTAAGGTCGACAAGATCACCATCAGCAACACGGCCTCGAGGTCTTCGACCACCAGCTCACCGATGACGTTGCCGCTGAACTTCTCACGATGCAGCTTCATGTCGTCGAAGGCCTTGGCGATGATTGTCGTCGACGAGATGGAGAGCATGGCGCCGAGGAAGATACAGTCCATCTGGCTCCAGCCCAACAGCTTACCCAACAGGAAGCCCACTATGCACATCGTCACCAGCTCAGTCATGGCGGTGATGCCGACCGTCCCTCCCACTTTCTTCAGCTTCTTGAAGCTGAACTCCAAACCGATACCGAACAGCATGAACACCATGCCGATCTCGCTCCAGGTCTCCACGCTGGTGTGGTCGCTGATGACCGGGAACCATTCAAAATTGGGTCCTATCAAGAAGCCGGCGATGATATACCCCAACACGACAGGCTGTTTCAACCACTTGAAAATCACCGTGGTGATGCCTGCCGTGACCAGAATCAGGGCAAGGTCGGAAAATAATGCAGGTAAAGATTCCATAAATGTGTTTTTATTGCTGCAAAATTACAAACAATAGTAAGAATAGCAAAGCCAAACGACAATTATTTCTTGAGCTTCACCCTTCCTCCTTCCACAAGCGCTTTGCCGTCATCCAATGCCATCTGCAACCCTCTGCGCATGGCTGAGATGACATTGTCGCCCATCCGCGAGAAGCCGAAGCTTTTGGCCACCTGGCGCAACAGGTCGTCTTCGGGCAAGGCCCCTTGCTGGTCGAGCACCTCACACACGACCACACGCACCTCTTCAGGCGCAATGTCGGCGGCATCGCGGTCGGAATCAGGACGGTAGACATTGTATTGGTTGGGATCTTGCTCTTTGCTCCAATAGAACACCATGCCGCCGACCTCGATACAAGGATAGGCGCGGCTCTTCAGCAGTGCGTCGAAATAGGAGGCCAGCCGAGGGCCGATGCGCGTGATGCCCACCGCGTCAAGCGCCCGTTTATACAACAGCCCCTTGCTGATGGGGCCCTCCTCTTGGATGATGGTGTCGAGGATTTGGAAGATCAGGTAGGCTTTGCTCCCCGAGACGATCTCCTCAGGCGTCAGTTTCTCAACCACCGTCTGATAGGCCTTCTGATAGGGCACGGCATGGGTCGTCTCCACCTTCGTCTCTTCTTCCTCGTATTCAACCATCGTCGGCAACTCCACCACGGGCTCCTTCCAGTCCCAGTCGCCTTTGCGGGCGACGTCGATGGCAGCAAGCAGCCTCTTCACCGTGAGTTCTCGGTCCTCCCACCACTCCATGGCCCACACGCGGCAGAGACGCCATCCCAAGCGTTTCAATGCGTTGCAACGGGTGATCTCACGGTCGCGGGCCGACTTGGCCGAGTTGTAGTTATAGCCATCGCAGAGGATGCCAAGGAGATACTCGCCCTTGTTGTCGGGATCGACGACACCGATATCGACACGATAGCCCGAGGTGCCGATGTTGGTCTTGACCTCGTAGCCTTTCTCGCGAAGGCTCTCGGCCACCGACAGCACCAAATGGTCGTTGGTGGTCTTGCTCGTCACCGTCTCGTAGGCCAGTGCAAGACGACCGTTGATGGCATATTCAAGGAATGCCTTCAGACCGGCAACGCCCTCTGCCGAGGTACGACTGAGGTCGATCTGGTCGGGGGTCAAGGTGGAGAACACCTTCATCTCGTAACGCGCACGCGACACGGCCACATTCAGGCGTCGCCAGCCGCCCTCGCGGTTGAGGGGGCCGAAGTTCATCGACACCTTGCCCGTCTTGTCGGCACCATAACCCACAGAGAACAGGATGACGTCGCGCTCGTCGCCCTGCACGTTCTCCAGGTTCTTGACGAACACGGGCTCATCACAAGACTCTGCAATCTGCTCCAAGGCGGGCTCCTGGTCGAACAGGTCGCCCAGCAGGTCTTCGATGAGCGACTGCTGGTTGGTGTTGAAGGTCACCACGCCGATGCTTTGCTTTGCCGTTGCAGGGTCCGACAGGCGTCGTTTAATCTCCTCGATGACAGCTACGGCCTCTGCCCTATTCTGCCTCGTGTGTCCTTTGTCGTAGACACCGGGGACATATTGGAAGCTCACCTTCGAAGTCAAGTCGTCGGGCGACGGGAAGGTCAGCAGCCTGTTCTCGTAGTATTTCATGTTGCTGAAGGCAATCAGGCTCTCATGCTTGCTGCGGTAGTGCCACTGCAGGTATTTCGACGGCATGGAGAGCGCCAGACAATCATCGAGGATGCTCTCCAGGTCTTCCTTGTCGGCATTGTCTTCGTCGAAGGCGTTGGCCTCGAAGAAGGTGGTGGGCGGCAGCTGCTTGGGGTCGCCGACGACGATGACGTTCCTACCCCTCGCGATGGCGCCGATGGCCTCGCAGGTAGGCATCTGCGACGCCTCGTCGAAGATGACATAGTCGAACTTGGCACCCTTGGCGTCGATGTATTGCGCTACCGACATCGGGCTCATCAACATGCAGGGACAGATGCGGGTGAGCAGGTCGGGGATTTTGTCGAACAGCGACCTGAGTGAGATGCCCCTGGCGCCATTCCTGAGGTTACGCTGTAAGATGCCCACCTCTGAGTTGCTCGCCGCCTCTATCTGGAAGTTGGGCATATTGGAGGCCAGCTTGGCATACAGCTCCTCGCAGGTCAGACGCTCGAAGCGCTCACACAGCCTGCGGTATTGGTTGATCTTTTCCTCAAACATCTGCCCATGGAAACCATTCAACGACGGCTCGCAGGTCAGGATGTATTCCGCGTAGGTGCGAGCAAAACACTTCTTGCAATACCGCTCTATGACGGCATTGCCCACCTCGCCGTTCTCCACTTTGTCGACGAGCAAACGTAACGCCGCAAACGGCATGCGCGCCACAATTTCATTGTATTTGCAGATGTCCTTGAGCTCGTCGAGATGGTCTATGACGAGCCTCGTCCTTTCGACGAAGCCACCGAGATAAGGCTCAGCACCACCAACAATCATGGTACCGCACAGCAGTCGGTCGATAGCCTCTGCTCTTGACGGCAGCACGGGGAGCAGGCCTCGGAACTTCAGGAGGTCGTCCTTCCACTGCGGCTTGTCCTCAAAGCCTTCTTTATATGTTTCGGCCACCTTCGTCCCTATCCCCTGCTGCCTGTCGGGGTCAGGCTCTATCTGGGCGATATACGTATGCACCTTCTGCGTCCGCATCAGTGCATCCTCCATGACCTCCCACTGATGGTCGTCGGGTCGCCACAAGTCTCCAAAGAGATGCGAAGCCGCTTTCTCGTTGGTATGAAGCCGACCGGTATTCAGTTGATAGTTGTCCACCACGTCCAAGACCTGCATCGACGACACCCCATGACGCACAAACTCACGATAGGCAGACACCAGCCCTTCGAACGTCACGACAAACCGCGTCAGCTTGGGGTCATACAGCACATGGAAGTTGTCCAAATCGCCACCGAGATACGCCAGCAGCGTCGCCTCAATGGCACGGGCTTCCGCCTCGTTTTGGGTCATCGCGAGCAACTCACGATGGAGGGTGGCATGTTGTTCGATGGCTTGACGTACCACCTGCACGTCGAGATGGCCATCTCTCCAATCCTTGCCGAGAAGCTGCTGGCCAAGAGCCACATTCCGATTGAGGCATTCCGACTCTTTCTTGTAGTCGTGGAACAGCATCAACACGTCAGGTACCTCGGAGGAACTGACTTTGCCGATGGAATGAAGGTTGAGCCGCTTCGTCACCTTTTTCTTTCCCCGCCACTTGGCAATGAACCTCTTCATCATGGCGGTGTTCCATTGCATCTGCAGCGACTCAAAGTCCATGGAGAACACCGACGGCCTAAACCTCTTGACGATCTCAGCATAGCATCTATCTCGTCGTTCCACATGCTCCACCAAGTCCAGCAGGCTGGCCTCGTTTTGGCCTCGGTTGACCTCGGCCAGCAACTTCGGCACGACCATCTTCAGTCCAAGCAACGTCTGGCAAACCGTCTCGATACGTTTTGCCTCATTGGCCGTCGTCCCAACTGGTTTTCCAAACAAGGGAACGATGTCGTTGTTGGCATTCTGATGCTGTTCGTAGACCTTGGGGATGTCGAGGATGCACTGCGCCAGGCTACGTCCTTCCTGGACATAGGGACCCAAGTGGTAGCCATCCATGAACGCATTGACCACATTCCAGTCATGGTTGTATTGGGCGACATGGATGTCGGTCAAGGCATTGTCAAGATGACGGTCGATCTTGTCGGAGGCATCGTCGCGAATGCGGCCACAAGCAATCAGGTTGCGGGCCAGCTCTGTGTCGGCGTCATAGTCCGTCGAGGCCAGCGCGTTGGGGAGTAAGGCCTCGCCGTCGAGCAGGAAGACGAGCATCTCGCTCAAGTTGGCAAGCCAGGCAGGGGTGTCGGTGAAGGCAAGACCCCATTGGTCACATAGCGTCTGTGCCGTCTTCAGGCAAAGACCGACATCGCCGTTCAACCCGTCCAACGACGTCTGCAGCTGGGTACGCAAAGCGGGTTGATAGTCAGGGTTCTTGCAGGGCAGCAAGGATGCCTTGGGCACCTCTCCGATGATGTCGCAGATAGCCACAAAGTCCTGCAGCCACGCCTCGATAGCGTTCACCTCGTCCTCACCCATCGTCTCGATGGTCGAGAAAGTCAAAGCAGGCACCTCGCCGAACTCCACCACGGAGCAATAGTCGGAGAAGCAGTCGTACAACGAACTTCCCACGGGATAGGTCTTATGCAAGGCGGTCACGTAGCCGTTCAACTCGTTACGAAGGGCGTTCAGCTGGGCGGCCTCCTTCTGGAATTGCTGGCTCGTCTTCTTTTTTGTCACCTCCACAGTGTGTCGCAGCTGTTCGATGACGGCGCTCTTCTTGGCTTTGTTGGAATGCAGCTCAAGGCAGAACGGTGCCAACCCTATCGACTCTAAGCGCCGCTGCACCACCTGCAAGGCCGCCATCTTCTCGGCCACGAAGAGCACCTTCTTGCCGCGATACAACGCGTTGGCGATGATGTTGGTGATGGTTTGCGACTTGCCCGTTCCGGGAGGTCCATGGAGGACGAAATTCTTTTCGGCTAAAGCCGCCGAGATGGCCTCGATCTGCGACGAGTCGGCAGGCATGGGCAACGCCAAGTCGCCCACCGAGAAGGTCTGGTCCAAATCGACAGTCTCCTCCTGCACGTCGCCACCCCAATCGATGGTGCCCGTGACCAGGCCGTTGACGATCTTGTTGCGGCGCAACACTTCTACGTTGTAATGGATATCGTTCCACATAAGGAACTTGTTAAACGAGAAACTGCCGATGAGCGACAGCTCCTCCACATCCCATCGTGGCTGTTCCTTGATGGCTTTTCGAATGATGTTGAAGACCTTCACCACGTCGACACCCGAACGGTCGGTAGGCAAGGTCTCGAGGCCCTGCACGTTGATGCCGAACTTCTGTCGAAGCAGTTCCAGAAGCGTGATGTTGATCATCGTATCCTCGCCCCTTGCCCTAATGACATAACCACGCGAAAGTGCCTTCCTGACGATTTCTATCGGGAACAGCAGAATGGGCGCATGCCTCGGCACGGTGCTGGTGTCGGTCTCATACCACCGCATCAAACCAATGGCGAGAAACAGGGTGTTCGCTCCGTTCTCCTCCAACGAAAGGCGCGACTGACGATACAAGCGCGTCAGCACCAAGTTGAGGTCGTCTTCTTTCAGATAAGAGAACAACTTGCCGTGTTGCATCTGCTGCTTGAGCAGGGTGACCACAGGATCGGTGTCGCCTGGGGCCTTGTAGAGCCCTGACACCTCCACAGCATTGGCGAGTTCGTCGGGACGGGGCAGCACGGTGAACTCTCGACCGTCGGCCAAGGCATCCTCGATCTCATCCAACTTGAACGAAACGATCTGCAACGTCCGCTTGCTGATGCGGGTACTCAAGAGGTTGTTCCTCAAGCTCAAATCGAGTAGCCGTCGCTCCCAGATGGTCTGTTTGGTGACCGTCGTCGGGTCGACGTCCCATATCAAGTCGTCGGCTGAGACCTGCATGGGGCGTTCCGCCTCTACCGCCTCGTCGTCGATGACGATCTCATAGCCTTGGTCGCCCATGACACGCATCGGCAAGGGACGCACGCGCGACATCCGCGCCCGGCATACGTCGAGCACCATCTGGAACTTGTCGGCATTCGACAATACCGCCGTAGCATCGGCCGAGGCCTTATCAAAAGAGGCATAACTGCCTGCAAACAAATATTTTACATTAACGAAAGCCACCTCCTCAATGCCTCTGGCGAGTCGTTTCGACAGCAAAGAGACATCGTCGCTGACCGGGTCGACAAAGGTGTCGGGGATGAGCCACACGCCCACCATGACGGTGCCTTCGGAGAACGCCAGCAACACATGCAGGCCTATGTATTCTAACAAGGAGGCCAGCAGCAGGGCCATATCCAGCTCCGTGGCCATCTTAGAGGCAAGCACCTCGTCAGGGAAACGCACCTTCTCGCCCACCTTGGCGTAATCAGCTGTTGTCACGGAATGGATGACATCGAGCTCGGCCACGGCCTCATACACCGCCGCCATCTGCATCTTCGCCCGGTTGGGGTTGCGGGTCTGGTATTCGTCGAAAGCCGCATTACCCGTCCATTTTCCTAAGACGGCAGAAGCCTTGTTCAACACAGGAGGCAGGTCGCGATGCCGAGGAAACACGAAGGAAGCCAACACCTTGGGCTCCACCGAGAGGCCGCGCCAGTAGTTGTAGGCATCCAACTCGACAGGCAGGGCGAAGTCGAAGAGCGCGGCTGGGGGTGTGCCGACACGCAGCCTCAGATGGCCTGAGACACCCTCCGACAGGTTCGCCAAAAACGAAGGCGACATCAAGAGCGGCACCGACGACAAGCGTACCTCCTGCATGGGCTGCAACTCGGCGATGCTGCCCCTCCACGGCTCGGCAAAAGCAGGGTCGGAATCGATTTCAACGACGAGGTCACTCATCACCTCGGCAGAGGTGTTCTTGATGGTCAATGCGTTGATGAGCGACACATGATTCTGCTGCATCGCGAAGTTCACCGAAGGATTCATGTCGACATCCACCGTGATCTTGCTGCTGCGATACGACGTAGACTTGGGCTTCTCAGGGTCACCCACAAACTGTCCGCTCCATTGGGCATCCTCGTAATCCACGACAGAGTCCACCCAACCCAATCCATAGGCCATGCTCATGAAGACATATACTACCAAGTCTTCCTTATAGGCATGGTCGCGGATGAAAGCCGCAAGATAATTGGGCATCTTGGATTGCCAGTCGTCTTGGGCGACAGAAAGGGCATACAGCTTAGCGCAATACCCCTCTGTCCTCATCTCACGGAGGACATGACGAGATGACGGCACCTCGGCAAAGGCCTGGAAATCACCCAAAGCGTTAACAAACACATCCTTTTCGATTACCTCGGCCCCAAGAGAGCCTATCACCAGTTTTACCGCATCGTAAAGTTTCATAATATCTTTATATGTTTTTGGTTTTCGTCTTGTCAATCACCTTTGATAGCACCGATAACGGCCAACAATATCACTCCGCCTATGATAAAGTACCACAAGTACCTTATCACGAGATAGGTCACCAACAGGCCGACAAGACTGGCCGCAACGATACCAACGATTTTCAACGTCTTCAACAGCCTACGAGGCAGGTCGACACGCCGTTGCAGCAACCTGGATATCTCGTGGCTGCACCACTGCTTGCCGCCCGCAGGGTCCAACGCCACGATCTTCGTACGGATCTCTTTCTCACGCTCCGCGATAGACGGCGACACCTCGAACGCCCTGATTGAGCTTTTTGTCTTGACGAGGTTATGCTTGATAAGCCGCTTATATTTCCTCTTTGCCTTCCTCAGCGCCTTCCTGAACAAACGAGGGCTCGACGAGATCTGGGCCAAAGCCGCAGCCCTTTGCTTCTTGAAGTCGGTATGAGGGAGGTTCAGCTGCCGTTCGAGCGTCTCGATAAGGTCCTCGCATTCGGCCAGCTCCATCGTGGCATCCTGCGAAAACACGCCATGTCTCAGCCCGAACTCGTCCGTCTTCACCATCACCAGCTTCTTCAGCAGGGCCGCATAGCGTTTTCGGGCGCGCTCCAGCTGACCCGTCGACGACAGGTCTTTGTGCTTACCCGAGGGCTTGCTTTGGATGACGGCATCCATGCGCCGTTGCAGTTCCCGTTCCTTGTCGAGCTTGCCTAATGCCCGGTAGACGCAGATCTGGCCATAGAGAGCCTCCACATGCTCGGCATCCAGCTCCACGGCCGCCTGAAAATACTCCAGCGCCGAGAGGTGTTTCCCTTGCTCCAGCAGTTGCTTGCCCTGCTCGCAATAGGTGTCAGCTTGAGGATGTGACGACTGCCCCATGTCTTAATAGCCTCCTCCCCTGATATCGAACGACGAGGCTTCTTCGACCACACCGCGGTTGCCGCACTTCGGGCAGGTGACCTCGCGCTCGCCGTGCCAGCACACGATGCTGCCGCAGTTCCCGCAGATGTAGAAGGCCTGCTGCTCGCAATAAGGACAGCCCGGGTATTCGGGATCGTAGCTGATGCCGCCGTGGACCGTCTTGCTGTCGTAGCCCTCGCGGTGGGCCTGCTCCGCGTTGATCTTGAACGCCCATACGAACACGTATTGGTTGCGCCGCTCATCGGCCAGGTCGACCGTGATGCCGAAAGGCTTCTTGCACTTGGAGCAGACGCCCATCGTCACAAACGCTTCTTTGGTTAGTTTTCTCATTGTGTTAATTGTTATCTTTCTTCCCAAATCAAATGAACCCTAAACGGATGCTCATCCATCTTCCACACAAGAACACGCTCCTTTTCAGCAATGCCCACCTCGTCCTGATAAGGCACAAAGGCATCACCATAGTATTCTTTCAGCAGGATGTCCATCTTCTTGACTAACTGCTGCTTCTCGGCATAGCCACGGGTGATGTCGTTCTGGGCATAACGCAGCTCTATCTGGTCCTTCTCGGCACGGCCACCCATCAGCTCCAACCGACGCCGCCGGTCCTTGGCATCCTCGATCTTACGGTTGACAGCAAGAATCTCGGCCTTGGTCACGGCAATCTGCCAAAGGATGAACTTGGGTAATGCCGCCTCCAGCCGCGCCTCGTCGTAGAGGCAAGCCACCGACATGTCGTCCTGGCTGCCGCGCTTGCTCAGCACCGGCAACGAGTCTTGAATGTCCGCAAAGGTGGCATCATGGCCATTAGTCACCAACGATTTTGCCACTTTCACGTAGAAGTTCACCAAATTGTTCTCCTCGCCAAACGAGTCATCCATGCCGTCGGAGCCGAGGAAGACAGCGATGGGGAAACCGCCGTCGCCTTGGTAGGTGTAGCGGAACTCGTTCAACGCGTCGGTATCGCAAATCGAAGTGGTCCTGTTGAGGAAGCAATTATCGTCCCACAGCACCGGCTCTTTCCACTGCGCCTCCTCGTCGAACGAGATCATCTTACCGTCACCGAGATGGAAGGCAAACCAATACCTCGGAGTAAAGACACACGCCATCAAGGTGCAGCCGTAGATCTTCTCCAGCTTGTAGCCCGACAGGAACTCCTTCCTGTATTGCTCTTCCACCTGCGTGTTTTCCTTCTCAGTCAAGGGATTCGCAGCGGCGTGTTGCTCAATCCGTTGCTGCCACTGCCCGATGATGGAGGCAAACAACTGGCGGAAGGCCTTGTCGATGGGCTTCTCCTTGCGGAAATCCTGCCTGGCGATATCGCTTTGGACGGTGGCCTGCTGCGTAAAAGGCTGCCCGACGAGCATGGTCTCATCGATATTCTCGGCAAACGCTCTCACGTTGGCGGCGATAATCTCGGTGGCGTAGCGTGCCCCCACATCGCTGCGGAAATAGTGTTTCCCGCCGTGCCCGTCACACACAATAGCGATGGCGAGCCCACTATCGTCCACATGACTATAGGAGTAGTCTTGGCACACCTTATCGGTTGCCTTATGGCTCTCGCCCTGGCAATGAAAATCGAAACACTTCATGGAATTGATTCTTAATCCCAATCGTCGGTATAGGAGCTACTGTCGACTTTCGTCGCCACCTCGGCACCATCGATGTTGTCAACGGCATTCTGCACTTCGTTGATCACCTGGTCTTGCTTGGTGGTGTCGCCCGCCGTGCTGCTCTTGCTGCCGATCTGCGACGAGGTGACGGCCACCACGCGGATGATCTGCTTCAGCGCGTCGATGTTATGCACCGTGAACACGGCTTCGTTGGTGCCCGTGAACTTGGTCAGCACGTCCTTGTCGGCATCGTCGCCGATGGCGATGGCCACCTTGATGGCCGACTTGAACCAGTTGTTGCCTTTCAGCTTGGCCAGACCCGCTTCATAGTTATCGGTGGGAGCGCCATCCGACAGCAGGATGATGGCCGGAGCGAACGAGCCGCTAGCCGACTGCATGAAGCCCTTGCTGCGCGACAGCTTGTTCTCCAGCTCCTCGCAGGCGGCGCCCAACGAGGTGAGGCCGCTGGCCTGCACATCCTGCCAGACGAACTCACTGGCCAGTTTCGGCTCGTTGTAGAGCCAGCTGCATCCCGTCGAGAACTCCAAGGCCGCCACTTTGATTTCGGCATCGGGGTTGGTGACGGAGATATCTTCCAACATAGGCAACACATTGACAACCGCGTCGTTGACGGCACCGATCTTGCTTCCGGCCATACTGCCCGAAGTGTCGATCACAAAGAAAAGGGTCATGGTCCTGCGCGGCACGCTTACAGTTTCATCTAATAATGACATAATGATTTGTTTTATTGATTAGTTAATAATGATTTCTCCTTTATGCACAGGGCTGAACGACACCTTGATGCCTGGCTTGACGGGCATAAAGCCGTTAGGATCCACGGCCTTCAGCTTTCCGCTCGGGGTCTCTGCCGTCCATTTCTCCTTCATGAGGTTTTGCAGGAGCAACACGCTCTTGTCTTGCGGATTGGTCACAACACGCACATCAGGGGTATTGTCGAAGTCGATGAACAGGCGCGTGCCGTTGGTCAGCAACAGGGTACGCATACCCAGCTTCAGCTTGCGGCTGATGTCCACATCACGCTTGCAGTTCATGCACTGGGGCTTAGCCTCGTCAATGAAGGTCTCCTCGCCGCAATGCGGGCAAACCACCAGCCTGTCGCGCAACGAGGCAATCAGTTTCTCCCAGTTCTGCTCAATCATTCGCTTCTGCGGGTTTTTCAGCATCTCGGGGCTGAACTCACGGATGAAGGTCTCGCGCAACTCGGAAGGCATCACCGGCCAGCGACGGATGACATTCTGGTGGATGCCGCGCACAGGCAGGTTGCTCTTGTCGTTGGGATCGTAGATGAACACCGCCTCGCTACCGTAGAACTTCTTCTCGAAGGCCTCGGTCATGCAGGGACAGGCCACCACCTTGGCGCCCTCAAACGGATGGTTGGCATAAAAAAGCATGAACAGGATGACCGACAGCGAGAATCGGTCGCTGTATTTGTCGGGGATGCCGCCAGCCACAATTTCAGGAGCCATATAACGCGCCTTGCCCATGATGCCCGACTTCTCCCCTTGCGGCATCACGTTGTCGTTGTCGCATATCATCACGTCGCCCGTGTCGGGGTCGATGAAGAAGTTGCCGTCGTTGAGGTCCTGGTAGCTGTAGCCGAAGCGGTGCAGCATCATGAATCCGTTGCAGATCTTCATGGCCGCGGCCATCATCGCCTGAAACGACTTGAAGCTCTTCTTCGCCAGCAGGTAGTTGCCGAATTCAAAATAGTTACTCGGCCGCAAGGCCATCACATAGCCAAAGCTGCCCTTCTGCCGCTCCGTGATGCGCTCGGGCCAGAGGAAGGCCGGGCTGGGGGCGCCGTTCATGACGTTGTTGGCTAAGTTGTTGTAGAAGTTACGGTCAGGCATGTTGTGGTACCACTTCAATGCCTTGGGCTGGCCGTTGAGGTCCACCAGATAGACGATGCCCTGGCCGCCGCGACCCAGCTCTTTCTTGATGGTGACGAAGCCGCCGTTGAGGAGGCTGATCTTCTCACCAGATTGCAATTCACTCATGCTTTTTTATTAGTTCGTGCCTGCAAAGATACAAAAATCTTTTCACCAAAGCAAGTCAGAACCAAATCTCTTCATTTATTCTGCTCTCCACCTCGTCTTCGATCTTGTCGGGAAGCGCGAAGAAGAAGTCAATGCCCGTGATGGTTTCGATCTCGTCGATGGTCATGGCGTAGGTCGGCAGCGGCTTGTGGCCTGCGACATTCTCAAAATAGAAGCCTATCCCCTCATATCGGCCGTCGATGCAAACGAGCAGTACCTTATAAAACGCATCGGGAATGACAACCTCGTTGTAGCCGAGGGTGCCGTTCTTGGCCTCGCCTACGATGGGTCCGGCAGCGATATACACGCAGCCATAGGTAGAGGCATATTGGCGGCATCGCTCTTCCAACGAGCGCCACACGCCGCCGTTCAGGTTGTGGTTTTGCGGACAGATATTGGTGAAATAACAGCTCTCATACATGGCCTCATCATCCCATTTCATGTCGCCCGCAGGCGCGATGTGGCCTTTGTCCCAACCCGTGCTGCGATAGTCGTCATAGGTCGCCTGCACCCCTTCGACGTCGGGGTCGGGATAGAAACGGCCGTCCCGCTTGCCGGTGCCTTGGGCCTCCACGTCGGTGAGCTCATAGGCCACCCAGTTGGGCAGCCGCGTCTCGGTGTTGAACGAAACGGCATAGCCCTTGTGAAAGATGACCTGGCTGGGACGTCCGTCCTGTATCCTCGGTATCTCGACAGGCCCGTCAGGTGCCGCCTCAACGTTCTTGACGCTGGCGCAAGCCACCTGTAAAAGGACCAACAGCGTGGCGATGATGGTTTGTATATTTCTCATTCGTTTTAGACAGAAACCTTACTCGGCAAACATCCCGTCGATCAGGTCTTTGTAATGCTCGGCAATGATCTTGCGGCGGATCTTGAGGCTGGGCGTCATCTCGCCGTCGTCGATGGTCCACTCGTGGTCCAAGAGCTCGAAACGCTTGATCTTCTCATAGTCGCCGAAGAACTTGTTATAGGTGTCCACCTCCTTGCGGAAACGGTCGTTGACAGCCTTCATTTTGATCATCTCGGCGTTGGTGGTATACGAGATGTGGCTCTCCTCGCACCACACTTTCAGATGCTCGAAGTTGGGCACGATGAGGGCGGCGGCGAATTTCTGGTTCTCGCCCACCACCATAATGCTGTTGATGAACGGCGACTCCATGAAGCGGTTCTCGATCAACGCGGGCGAGATGTACTTACCCATCGAGTCCTTGAAGATTTCCTTCATGCGGCCCGTGATCTTCAGCAGGCCGTCTTCGTCGAACTCGCCGATGTCGCCCGTATGGAAGTAGCCCTCCGCGTCGATGGCGATCTTGGTCTGCTCCTCGTCCTTGTAATAGCCCTTCATCACGGGAGAGCCTTTCACGAGGATCTCGCCCGTCTCCGGGTCAATCTTGAACTGCACGCTGCTGCACGGCACGCCCACCGTTCCCGCCTTGATGATGCCCAAGGCAAGGCTGTTGGTGGCAATCACAGGCGAGGTCTCGGTCAGGCCATAGCCTTCGATGATGGGGATGTTCATGGCGGCAAAGAGGCGCACCAAACGCGGCTGCAGGCTGGCACCGCCCGAGATGATGAACTCCAAACGCCCGCCAAAGGCCTTCCTCACATCCTTGAACACCAATCTATTAGCCCAATATAACTTAAAGCGATAGGTACGGTTAATTTTCGTCTCCGTCTCATCATAACGTTCGGCCAACTTGAACGCCCACACAAAGACGCGTTTCTTGATGCCTTTCAGCTTGTCGCCCTTGCGCACGATGCCGTTGTACACTTTCTCGATGACACGAGGCACCGTGGTGAAGTGCTCCGGCTTGATGTCGGCGATGTCGCGCATGATGGTGCCGAAGTTCTCCACATAATAGGTGGCGTTGCCGAGATAGAGATGGGTATAGAGCACCGAACGCTCGTAGATGTGCGACAGCGGCAGGAAACTCACCACTTTGTGCCAACTCGGCACGGGGTAGTGAGGACCGTAGTGCGCCACGCAACTCATCAGGTTGTAATGCGTCAGCATGACACCTTTGGGGGTACCCAGCGTGCCAGAGGTATAGATAATGGTAGCCACATCACTAGGCTCAACGGCGTATTTATGCACCTGCAGGTTGGCGAGACTCTTCTTGTCGACCTTCACCGAGACCATCAAGCCGCGAAGGGTCATCATACCCTCCACGGGGTTGAAGGCGAACTCCTTGGGACGCACGGGCATGGCGTCGAGGATGCCTTTGATTTTCTTATGAAGCAACGAGCCTTCCACAAAGACGATCTTGGGGTCGGCATGGTTGAGGATATGCTCGAAGTCGCTCTGGCGCACCGTGGGATAGATGGGCACCAGGATGGCACCGATCTGCTGCACGGCGAAGTCCACCATGTTCCACTGCGGACAGTTGTTGGAGATGACAGCCACGCGGTCGCCCTTGCCCACACCCAAGCCGATCAAGCCTTGGCTGATGGTGTCGGTCATCTTCACGAAATCGCGACTGATATATTTCTTCCATTCCCCGTCGACTTTGCTGGCAAACATGACTTTCTTCTTGCCATATTTCTCAACAAACCTCGGCAACAGGTCGAAGGTGCGGGACGGAATATCAGAAAAAGGCTGAACGGCCTTCTTTTTGTTTCTATTTTTTTCCTTTTCCATAAACGCTGAAAAATCGTTGCGAATATAGGACTAATTTCTTTCATCAAGCCATTTTTTCCAAAGGAAAGGTATTTTTTTTAACCAACAAGGTGATTATTTCAACGAAAACATTTTTGCCGCCAATTATACAAGATTGCGTATTTTTGCGTCGAAAAACATGGCTGATGATCTCCATTTTCGACGATATGGCCCAAGTCACCGAAGCCGAGGTGCGACGCATGCTACCGCTGGTCGACAAGCAACGCCGCGACGAGGCTCTGCGCTACAAACACCTCTTCGGGCAGTTCGCCTGCCTCAAGTCGTGGCTCATGCTGCAAGACTTATTGAAACCATTGGGTATCAGTAATTTGGAAATGAGCAAAAACGAGCATGGCAAGCCTTTTCTGGTGCACCATCCCGACGTGCATTTCAACCTCAGCCATTGCAAGAGCGGCATCGCAGTAGCGGTCGACTTCTCCCCTATCGGCATCGACATCGAGAGCTACCGCAACGCCAGCCTCACCCTCGTCAGCCACACGATGAGCCCCGCCGAGGCCGAATGGATCCGCTGCTCTGCCGACCCCATCGAAGCCTTCACTCAATACTGGACCAAGAAAGAGGCCGTGGTGAAGCTGCGCGGCACGGGCATCACCGACGACCTGCACCACATCCTCGACGGCGAGGGCTACCGGCTTGAAACGATCACCAATAGAGAGAAACGATACGCTTTAAGTATAGCATATCACCAAGTCCCGTAGGGACGACAGAAAAAATAGGCAGGTGGTGTAAACCCCTGCCTATTAAATAATCATAATTCCGATTTCAAAAACCCCGTAGGGGTGACAGATTATGCGATAATGCGCGTACCACAAGTCGGGTCACCCAAGCGCGTGGCCTCGGTGATGATGGCCTCGTGGCCCGTAGCCTCAACGAAGAGGATGGCGGCACGCACCTTGGGAGCCATGCTACCCTCGGTGAACTGACCGTCGGCGAGGTGTTTCTTGGCTTCGGCCACGGTGATGGTGTCGAGCGCCTGCTCGTTGTCCTTGCGGAAGTTGATGTAGACCTTCGGCACGTCGGTGAGGATGTAGAACTCGTCGGCGCCGATGTTGATGGCGGTCATGGCCGAGGCGAGGTCCTTGTCGATGACGGCCTCAACGCCACCCAGGCTACCGTCGGGCTTCTCGATGACGGGGATGCCGCCACCGCCCACGGTGATGACGATGTTGCCCTGCTCGGCGAGTTGCTTCACGAGGTCGACGTTCTGGATGGCGATGGGCTTCGGCGAAGCCACCACCTTACGCCAGCCGCGGCCCTTGGGGTCTTCCTTGTAAACGGCACCCGTCTCAGCAGCGTATTTCTCAGCCTCCTCTTTGGAGTAGTAAGGACCCACCGGCTTGGTGGGGTTCTGGAACATCGGGGCGTTCTTGGCGACCACCACCGGCGTCACCAGGGTGATCTCATTGCTGGTCAGGCCTTCCTTTGCGAATGTCTTTCCCAGTCCCATCGCGATCATGTAGCCTATAAG
>JAEEGL012927402.1_pt1 | contig 24744 bp, 16 predicted proteins | sample 9134231 | NCBI WGS metagenome assembly JAEEGL01 (sample SAMN16246548, study PRJNA631951) | gut metagenome | biome: gut microbiome; feature: rumen; material: fiber-attached | host: Bos | place: Iran: Karaj | collected 2018-10
GTAGCAACAATTAGTCCAGTTTATTATACTACATTACAAGAGGCAATAAATGATGTGCCAGCAGATAATACTCAAACAACAATAACATTGCTAAAGAATGATCTTGAAGCAGTTAGTATACTGGACACAAACAAAAATATTATATTAGATTTAAATGGTTACACTTTATATAATAATGGAAGCAAAAACGCAATTGGTATGGACAATGGTCAAAATAGACCATCAGTAATAGAAAATTTAGCTACGCTTAAAATAATAAATGGAACAATTACTACAAATTCATCACAAGCAGCTATTAATACTGGTACAGGAGATGTAATTCTAGAAGACGTAACCATAACACATACTGGAACATCAGGTAAAAATGTAAAACAAGCAGTTTACGTACATTCAGGAACAGTATTAATTACAGGAAATACAACAATCAGCGCAAACAATTCTGGAGCATATGGAGGATATGATAGAGCTGTAGTTCAAAATGCAGGAGGAACAGTTACAATCTTAGGAGGAACAATAACTTCACCAACAGGACCTGCAATAGTAAATCAAGCAAATGCAACAACTATACTTGGAGAAAAAGATGGAATAGCAGGAAATACAACACCAATAATTCAAGGTCATACATATGGAGTAAAGACAAGTGGAAATAGATCAACATTCAAATTCTACGATGGAATTGTAAAAGGTATAACAGGTTCAATAAATGGTACTGTTGCAGATACAGAGACAGGAGCTACAAGAGTTGATGGAAATGATGGTACATATAGTACTACATATTATCAATAATCAAAATTAAATCTAATAAAAGAGAAGTCCAATGAATAAAATCATTGGACTTCTTCTATTAATAAATAAATACAACTGAAAAAAGCAAAATAAAAAAAGAAGTTTTTATTTATTATAAAAACTTCTTTTTTGGTGAGCCAGGAGGGGTTCGAACCCCCGACCCCAGGCTTAGAAGGCCTGTGCTCTATCCAGCTGAGCTACTGACCCATAACTTGATAAATCAAATCGCAGTAATTATAATAACACAAATATAAGAAACTGTCAACAAATAAACATAAAATAATTTAAAAAATGAAGATTATTTTATTGATTAAAAAATCTTTAAAATTAATTCGTTAAATTATTGAAAAAATTGACAATCTATAATAGAATATCAAAAAAATAAACATAGATACTTATGAAAAATAGCAAAATATATAAATCTATATCATAAAAAGAGGAAAACTTTTTTATATACACTCCTTGAAACGACAGAATAATTAAAAGAATAAGAGTATAATAACTTGAAAATACAAAAGATTAGGAGTGATATAGAATGAATATAAATGCTACAGGATATTATAGACACGAGAAATTAAAGGATGTTGAAATAATGAATAAAAATAAGATTAAAAGAATTTTATTGAATTTATTTGATAAACAAAATATTTTAATATATATAATAGCATTTATGCTATCGACAGTTAATGGTGCTGGCAGTAATATGTTTTTCGGGTTATCTGTATTTGCAGCTATATGCAGTAATGCTATTCCGTTAGGAATGGTTTACTGTATTACTCTTCTAGGTACAGCATTAGGATTTGGAAGAGAAGGATTACTAATGTATATGATTACATCTTTGGTTTTTATTGTATTAACAATAATAAATAGACCAAAGTATGAAGATGAAACAAGAAACGAAAAACAAAAGCTAGGACTATTATTATTTTTGTCCGTAATGATAGTTGGAATAGGCAAGATGATTTTTACATATTTCTTACTATATGATCTACTAGTTACAATAACAACAGCAGTTGAAACGTATTTATTTTACAAGATATTTGTTAACTCAATAGCAGTGCTTGATAATATGAATATAAAAAAAGCATTTTCAATAGAAGAAACAATGGGTGTTACTCTTACTGTTGCAATAGCTATAACAGCAATAAGCACATTTAGATTATTTGGAATAGAGGTAAGAAGTGCTCTAAGCATTTTATTAGTTTTAATTATGGGATGGAAAAATGGAATGCTAGTTGGAGCAACATCTGGCGTGACAGTTGGAACAGTTGTTGGAATTATAGGTGGAGGAAATCCAATTATAATTGCTATTTATGGAGTATCAGGTTTAATAGCAGGATTACTTAATAGATTCGGTAAACTAGGAGTAGCAGCAGGGTTTATTATAGGAAATACATTATTAACATTTGTAATTAATGGTAATACTGTAGAATATTTATATTTAAAAGAAATATTAGTAGCTTCTTTAGGATTGATTTTAATTCCAAAAGGTATTGAAATTAACATTAAAGAATTAATACATGATGATCCTTGCTTGCCAGTTGGTGATACTCATAGAATAGATGGGGAATCAGAAGTTAAAGATAAAATAGAGAATATATCTGAAACAATAAAAAATATATCTGAATTATATAGTGAAGTAGAAGAAAAGAACTATAAGAAAAATAAAGAAGAATTCTTTGAAAGATTAAAAACAAATCTAGAAGATAAAAAAGATAACATAATTGCTGAAAATATATTAGATATCGGTAATTTAGCTTTAAGTGACATTTTTGAAATATTACAAAATGGTGAAGAAGTTAAAAAAGAAAACATTATAGAAATATTTGATAAATACAATGCTTATGTATTAGGATTAGATGAGGATAGTAAGAATCAGGAAGTAGAAAGCGATTTGAATATTGCTTTAAGCATAATTAATAATACTTATCAAGTATTTAAATCTGATTGTATAGCAAAAGAAAAAATAAAAGAAACAAAGAAGAGTATTTCTACTCAATTAGAGGATGTTTCTAAAGTATTGGAAAATATGGTGGAAGAATTATATCCTCAAGAAGAATTTAAGACGCAAGTAGAAGAAATAAAAAGCCTAACTAATAAAAAGGGACTTACAGTTGTAGATATTGAAATAAAAAAAGAGCCAACAAATAGAATAATAATTAATAGTTATATTAAGAGTGAAAAAACTAAAAAAAGAAATACAACATCTAACTTAGAAAAAATTATGACAGATGTATTTAAAGAAAAAATAGTTCTGCAAGACAAACAAGAAAGTTTAGAAGATAGTGAAATTACTAAATATGTATTTGTGTCAGAAGATAAATTTAACATCCAAGTTGGAACTGCAAAAGCAATTAAAGATGGAAATAAAACATCAGGAGATAGTAAAATTCATCATAAATTAAATGATGGGAAGTTTCTAATAGCCTTAAGTGATGGAATGGGATCAGGAGCTAAGGCTAAAAAAGCAAGTGGTATTGCAACAAAAATGTTAGATAGATTACTAACTAATGGATTTGAAAAAGAAAGTTCAATAAAACTAATTAACAGTACGATTTCTTCTAAAGAAATAGATTCAACATTTACAACACTAGATATTGCAATATTTGACTTATATAAAGGAAATATTGAATTTGTAAAAAATGGAGCTTGTCCAACTTACATTAAAAGTAATGAAGGTGTAAACTTATTAAAAGTTATGTCATTACCAGCAGGAATAGTAGATAATATAGAACTAGAAGTTTATGACAAGGATTTACATGATGGTGACATTTTAGTTATGTGTACAGATGGAATAATGGATTCTAAAGAAGATGCACAAGATAAAGAATTATGGCTTAGAGATTTTATAGATAAAATAGAAATAACTGATGCTCAAAAAATAGCTGATTTGATCTTACAGGAAGCAATTGATAATAATTTTGGAAAAGCAAAAGATGATATGACAGTTATTTGTGCGAAGATTTCAAAAAAATAAAAAAAAGTAGTGATTTTAAATCACTACTTTAATTTTGCGCAAATATTTGTTCTTATTTTGTTGACAATGTAAAATCTAATTTATATAATTAAGAAGGTGATTTAAATGAGATTTTTGCAAATGGCAGATATGCACTTTGATAGTCCTTTTGCTAATCTAAACAAAAATGGATTAGGAGAAGCAAGAAGACTAGAACAGAGGGAAGTATTTAAAAAGATAATTAATTATATAAGCGAAAATGAGATAGAATATTTATTTATTTGTGGTGACTTATATGAACAACAATATGTTAGAAAAAGCACAATAGAGTTTATAAATAACCAATTTAAAAGTATTCCTGACACAAAAGTATTTATGGTTCCTGGAAATCATGATCCATATTTACAAAATTCATATTACAATAGATTTACATGGAATGATAATGTAACTATATTTGATTCAACAGTCAAAAAAATAGACTTAACAGATACAATTGATTTATACGGTTATGGATTCGATGATTTCTATTTGAAAACCGATGTATTAAGTACAATAAATGTAGAAAATGAAGAGAAAATAAATATACTTTTAACACATGGTTGCGTAGATGGGGGAACAGCTGAAGATAGAGAATACAATCCAATGACATCTAAAGAAATACGAGGAAGTAAATTTGATTATATTGCTTTAGGTCATATTCATAAAAGAGAAAGTGGAGAAAAATATGCATATACAGGTTCATGTATTTCTCTTGGTTTTGACGAACTTGGAGAACATGGAGTTTTACTTGGAGAGGTAGATGAGATTTCAAAAAAAGTAACAACACATTTTATACAAATGGATCCAAAAGAATTTATAGAATATGAACTAGATATTACAGATATAAATTCACAAGAAGATTTAATAGAAAAGATAAATACTATCGAAATACAAGAAAATAATTATTATAAAATTATCCTTATAGGGGATAGAAATTTTGAAATAAAAACAAATGAGATAATCAAATATATAAATAGCAAGAATATTATCAAAATAAAAGATTCAGCAAAAATAAAACAAAATATAGAGGAAATATCTAAAGAAAACACTTTAAAAGGAATTTTTATAAGAAAACTAAAAGAATTAATTGATGATAATCCAGAACAAAAAGATTTGATTCAAAAAGCAATGGAAATAGGATTAGATAATATGGAATAAAAGTAATAAGGAGAAGTTAATGAAAATAACAAATCTTAAAATAAATAGCTTTGGGAAATTAAAAGATAAAAATATTGATTTAAATGATGGGATTAATATAATATATGGTGAAAATGAAGCCGGAAAGTCAACCGTATTAAAATTCATTACTAGTAGTTTATACGGTATTAATAGAAACAAGGCAGGAAAGTATACTTCTGATTATGAACATTTTACTCCATGGGAACAAGCTGATTTTTCAGGAAAATTGGCATATAAGTTGGATGATGGCTCAAAATATGAAATATATAGAGATTTTACTAAAAAAGCACCAAAAGTTTTTAACGAGAATATGGAAGATGTAACAAAAGATTTTACTATAGATAAAACTAGAGGAAGTAGATTTTTTGTTGATCAAACAGGCGTTGAAGAAGAACTATTTTTAACAACAATTGTTTCAGAACAACAAGCAGTAAAATTAGGGGAAAAAGAGCAAGCTGGAATGGTACAAAAAATGACAAATATACTTGGAACAGGTGATGATAATGTATCATATAAAACGACAATTGCTAATTTAAATAAAAAAATAACAAATGATATTGGTACAAAGAATACAAAAGAAAAGCCAATTAATCTTCTAGAAAAGAAGAAAAAAGAATTATCAGAAGAAATAAAGTATATTGAAAGATTTGAAAATGAAAAATTTGAAATTGATGAAAATAAAAAGGAAGAACAAGCTTTAATTGCAGAAAAAGAAAAAGAATTAGAATTGGCAAAAAAAGTGCAACATATTGAAGAAGGCTACATATTAGATAGGGAGAAGTTAAAATTCTTAAAAGAGTCTGAGGATAATCAAAGAAAGATAATAAAAGACTTAGAAGAGAAAAATGATAGTATAGAAGAACCTAATATAAAGAAAGTGAATCTTAAAATAAGAGTTTTGTTTATTAGCTTGTTGTTAGTTATTGGAATAATAATTGCAGTTGTAATAAAACCAATAATAGTTAAAATAATAGGAGTAACTATTCCTGTTATTATAGCTACAATTTTATTAGTAACATATTTTATTAAGAATAAGAGAAATACAAGGTTAAAAGCAGAAGAGGAAAATAAAAGAAGAGAACTTGAGAAAGAAATAAAAAAACAAGAGGATATTTTAGAAGATAAAATTGCTCAAAATAGAGAAAAAGAGAGTGATATATTTAGAGAGTATCAAAATAAGAAAAATGAACTATTGAGTCTAGTAAATACTGATTTGGATAAATCAGCGAAGGATAGAATTATTAATAGTAGCGATATTAATGAAGAATTAATAAGAATACAGGAGAAACTAAATGAATCTAAATTAAATATTCATAGAATGGAATTAGATGAGCAAAATGTATTACCAAAATTAGAACAATTATCTGCTAAAGTAGAAGAATTAGAAGCTATAGAGAATGAGTATGAACAATTAATGTTTGAAAGTCAAGCTATTCAACTTGCAAAAGAAACTGTTGAAAAAGCCTATAATGAAATGAGAAATAGTATTTCACCTAGATTTACTGAAAAGCTTTCAGAAACTATAGATAAGATTTCCAACGGTAAATATAATAAAGTACGTTTAAGTGATGAATTTGGTCTAGTAGTAGAAAATGAAAAAGGTGATTATATACCTGCTGAAGCTTTAAGTGTTGGAACTATAGATGAGCTATATTTATCTCTAAGATTAGCAACAATAGATGATATTTCAAAAGAAAAATTACCAATAATTTTAGACGAAGCTTTTGCATATTTTGATAATACAAGATTAGAAAACCTTATCAAATTTTTAAAAGAGAACTATGGAGACAGACAGCTTATTATATTTACTTGTACAAATAGGGAAACATCAATTTTGGAAAAGAATAATATGGATTATAAATTGATTGAATTATAGAAAAAAAGAAAGAGTAGTGCAATAAAAATATAAAAGAACAAGAAAAATTTAAAAGAGAGATATATTCCAAAAGTATTATTGTTATATTTGGCGGTACTTTTTGGAACGTGTCTCTCTTTTTGCTCTTGAAAATACTGGCAATTTATAGTATAATAGTAATGTTAAATTAATAAAGAGAGGAAGATTTGATTTTTATGTTTCAAAAATTAGAAAACGTAGAAAAGAAATATGAGGAATTAACAGCAAAAATTAGCGACCCTGAAGTAATTAGTAATCAATCAGAGTGGCAAAAATATATGAAAGAACATGCTGAAATCAGTCCAATAGTTGAAAAATATAGAGAATATAAAAAAGTAAAGCAATCAATAGAAGATGCAAAAGAAATGCTAGAAGATAAGGAATTGAGAGAACTTGCTGAAATTGAAATGGAAGAAGCAAAAGAAAAACTTCCAAAGATTGAAGAAGAATTAAAAATACTTCTTATTCCTAAAGATCCTAATGATGAGAAGAACGTTATATTTGAAATTAGAGCAGGAACTGGTGGAGATGAAGCAGCATTATTTGCTGGAACACTATTTAGAATGTATACAATGTATGCTGAAAGAAAACATTGGAAATTAGAAGTATTAAATGAAAATGAAACAGGATTAGGTGGATATAAAGAAATATCATTTATGATTACTGGAAAAGGAGCATATAGTAGATTAAAATTTGAATCAGGCGGACACAGAGTACAAAGAGTTCCAGATACAGAAAGTAGCGGTAGAATTCATACATCAGCAGCAACTGTTGCTGTTTTACCAGTAGTAGAAGATGTTGAAATAGAAATTAACCCTGCAGATATCAAAATGGATGTGTATAGAGCATCTGGTGCTGGAGGACAACACGTAAATAAAACATCATCAGCAGTTAGATTAACTCACGTACCAACTGGAATAATTGCAGAATGTCAAACAGAAAGATCACAATTACAAAACAGAGAATATGCAATGAAATTATTAAAGTCAAGAATATATGAAATGCAACAAAAAGAACAAGATGAAAAGTTAGCGAAGGAAAGAAAGAGCCAAGTAGGTTCAGGAGATAGAAGCGAAAAGATTAGAACTTACAATTACCCTCAAGGAAGAATCACAGATCACAGAATTGGTATGAGTATATACCAAATGGAAGATTTCCTAAATGGAAACTTAGATGAAATGATTGACGCATTAATTACAGCAGATAGAGCTTCAAGATTATCTACAGAAGAAGAATAAATATGAAAAGAGTGATGTTATGAGATTTGAATATTCTGATATGGACGCATATGAATTTTTAATGAATTTGGTGAGAAATAGTAATTTAATTACTATTTCTCAATATTTTAAACATGCTAATGATGTAAAGTATAAATATGAAGCATATAAGCGTAATCAGAGAGCCGTAGAGAGTATTCGAGAAAATGAAGGCGATTTAATTGCTGGTATTATAGGTTCCGCATTTGGACATAAAGATTTAGATGAAAAAACAGAAGATAAAGTAAAAGAAGCGTATTTACATGCTATAGCAGATTGGAAAAATCTTTCCGAGGAACCTGATATTATTGATGAAATATGGGAAAAACTCGATAATCTCTTGATAGAGTATATTGAAGCAGTTAAAAAAGCAATTAAAGAAGCAGAACAAGAAAATAATAAACAAGAACATGAAGCAACAGAAGGAAAAGATTCAAAAAAAGACATTTATGAATATATTGATCCATACTTAAGAGCTGAATTAATAACATCAACTGCATCAATACTATCTCTTCAACAAGTAAGAATGTATTACGAAAATGAAACTGAGGACAAGCAAGAGGAAGAGGAAGAAAATCCTTGGAAAAGTATTAAAGTTAAAATTGCCGAAATGTTAGATGCTATGAGTGCAGAAGACTTTATGATTACAGTTGAAATGGCAGGCATGAGTGCAGTATTTAAAAATCAGGAATTTGCTGAATGTTTTGCAAGAAAATTACAACATGCAAAAGCTACCGAGTTTTTAAGAATGTCAATTAATACTACTGATGGTATGGATGGAAGATCGAAAGAAGTCAGTAACATAAAAAAACAAAAATTTCAAGGATTATTGAAATCTGGATTGGGATTAAATATATTAGATACAGCACATGCTTCTTTAATTGATTTTGAAGATGTAAGTGAATTTTTAGAAGATGTTCCACAATATGATATTGTGAAGATTTTATTAACGCCGGGAGTTTTTGAAGATCTAAAATATGAAGAACAAATAACGGCTTTATATAGCAGATTAACCCAAACTCAACTTTTAAGATATATGATTCAATGTAAAGGTGTTTATGGAAATAGATTAGATACTCCAGAACAATTAGAAATTATAAAATCAAAATTGTCAGAATTATCAAATGAAGATTTGAAATTACTAGTTCAAATGTATATTTCTAGTTCTGGAACTCAAAGAATAGGTGAAAGTGGATTACTAAAAATTGAAACAGTAATAGAAGAAATAGCAGAAAATAAAGATGATTTAGAAGATGTTGAAGAAGTAAAGCCTATTACTACAATAAAGAGTTCAGATGAAAAACAAAGAGAGTTGGTATTTGCTTTAGCAATTGAAAGAGGAATAATTAATGATACAACAAGGGAAAGGACTAAAACTGTTTATAAACCATTTACAGATGAAATTATTGGAGAAAAGACTGTTAAACAAAGAGTTTTAAGTTTAAGTATATCTGAACAAGAATTGGAAGAATTAAAGCAAAGGGAATGGGTATACAAGCGTGCTGGATCAGGAGAATATAATCTACCAATGTTCCAGTGTAATATCCGGTGATTTATTGGCATATGAAAATTTTGAAATGGAAAGTGAGATTCCATATAAAAAGATAAGAGAGATTGTTGAAACAAACAGTACTGTTATAAGAAATTACGAGGGATTTTTGGATGAAATGCATATTTTATCAAGTAAAAGATACCCTGAAATGGTATTAATGATGCAACTAGTTAATTTTGCTAAAAAAGGTGAAATGCCACTTGATTCACTTGATTTAGCTCTTGAAAAGCAACAAGGTTCAAGAATTATTTCATTTAAACAAAAATTCTTTATCAACAGGATTCTATCAATGCAAATAGAAACTTTACAAAGAATGGCACCAATGCTAAAAGGAACAATATTTGAAGAATATGTTAATGAAGCATTGAGAAATGATAGAATGAAGGATGAAAATCCTGGGAATACGGCACATGCACACGAGAGTGATGATGGAAATAGATAATAAAAAAGGATAGATTTTTTGAAAATCTATCCTTTTTATCTTATTTTTTGATTATTTTTGATTCTTTTGATTTTTTTTGCTTATTGTTTCTTTTATTTTTTTAAATTCTTTTTTATTTACTCTATAATTTCTAGTCCAGCAAATTTTGCCATAAGACGTTTATGACCAACTTTATCAAAGCTTAAATCAACTTTATAATCATCGCCTTCAGCTTCAACATAATTAATTGTTCCTTCACCAAATTTTTTATGATATACACGAGCTCCTTCTTTATATTGATTTATATCAAATTCCTGCTTTTGAGATTTTTGTCCATTTAAGAAGCTTTCAACTGTTCTGAATTGGTATCCTGTATTAACAGAGGTTACAGGTTTAGCAGCAACAGATGGTACAGATTTTAAAGAATTAATACTATATGAAACTACTTTAGATGCTCCAGCACCATATTCCCAAGAATATGTATTATCTCTAGTTTCTGTGTTTCCATTGCTTCCGAATAAACTATCATATCCATTAACACAATCAGCAGGTATTTCTTTTAAGAATCTTGAAATAGCATTACATGTTGTTGAACCAAACATAGTTCTTTGTCTTGAACAAGTCATATATAAATACTGTTTAGCTCTTGTTACACCAACATAGCAAAGTCTTCTTTCTTCTTCTAAATCTTTTTCTTCTCCTATACTCTTGTAACCAGGGAAGATACCTTCTTCTAATCCAACTAAGAATACAACAGGAAATTCAAGTCCTTTTGCACTATGTAGAGTCATTAAAGTAACTGAATCATCAGTTTCTTCCATATCATCTAAATCGCTTGAAAGAGTAATACTAGCAAGAAATTCATCAAGAGAATTCTCAGCATATTCTTCTTCAAATTCTGTAGTAACGGTTAAGAATTCGTCCAAGTTTGCGATTCTATTTTCTGCTTCTACTGTATTTTCGTTTTCTAAGGCTTTCATATATCCTGTTACTTGTAAGATTTCTTTTACGAGTTCTGTAATAGTCATGTTATCTTTTTTTATAATTAAGTCTTCGATTGTGTTAATAAATTCCCTAGAATTTGAATAAATTCTATTCATACCATAGTCTTGAGCATTTTTGATTACTTCATACATTGAAAGACCATGTTCATCAGCATATGTTTGGATGTTATCAAGACTAGTTTTACCAATACCACGTTTTGGTTCATTTATAACTCTTTTTAAACTTAAGTTGTCCTTAGTATTATTGATTAATCTTAAATATCCAATGATATCTTTAATTTCTTTTCTCTCATAGAACTTTAAACCACCAACAATTTTATATGGAATATCTTCTCTACGAAGAATATCTTCTATTGCACGTGATTGAGTATTCATTCTGTATAAAACAGCAAAATCTGAATATTTAAAATATTCAGTTCTTCTTAGACTATTGATTTTTTCAACAACAAAAGAAGCTTCATCATATTCATTATCACTTAAATATACTTCTGGAAGTTCACCTTCATCATTTTGAGTCCATAATTTTTTCTCGTATTTAACTGTATTATGCTTAATTATTTCATTTGCAACTTTTAAAACATTACCGGTACATCTATAATTTTGTTCAAGTTTTATAATTTCAGTACCAGGAAAATCTTTTTCAAAATTTAAAATATTACTAATATCTGCCCCTCTGAATGAGTAAATACCTTGATCGTTGTCACCAACAACAGTTATATTTCCATACATTGCAGCAAGCATTGTAACTAAAGTAAATTGTGATTTATTTGTATCTTGATACTCGTCAACTAATATATATCTAAATTGATTTGCATAATGTTCTAAAACATCTGGATTTTCCATCAAAATTTTAATTGTAAAGTTTATAATATCGTCAAAATCAATAGCATTGTTTTCTTTTAGTTTTGATTGATATAAGTTATATATTGTAGCAATTTTTTCTTTCCTAAACTCTCCATTAGCTCGCTTTTCATAATCAGCAGGTTCAAGCATTTCATTTTTTGCATTACTAATTTCTGAAAGTACGCTCCTATCTGAGAATAATTTATCATCAACATCTAGTTCTTTTAAGCATTCTTTAACTAAAGTACGTTGATCTGATGTATCAAATATAATAAATGATGAATCAAAACCAATTCTATCAATATATTTTCTTAAAATTCTAACACATATAGAATGGAAAGTTCCCATCCATATATCTTTTGCTGTATCACCAACAATATTTTCAATTCTTTGTTTCATTTCATTAGCAGCTTTATTAGTAAATGTAATTGCCAAAATGTTCCATGGAGCAACATTTTTTTCTTTGATTAAATAAGCAATTTTATGAGTTAAAACTTTAGTTTTACCACTACCAGCTCCTGCAATAACAAGGCAAGGACCATCAGTTTTTTCAACTGCTTTTAGCTGCTCAGGATTTAATCCTTCAAGTAGTTCGTTCATTATTTTCATCCTTTCTTCAGTGTAAAATTAATTAGAGTATTTTTGTTTTAATATATCAACAATGTTATCTAGACAAGCATCAAGTACTGCAGCACATTTACGATAAACACTTAAATCATATCCCCAAGGATCTGGAATATCTAATCCATTTTCAGTATCGTAATTAGCGTATTCTTTTATTGTATATACTTTATCTACCAAACTAGGATACATAGAAATAACAAAATTCCTATGATTCTGAGTGGCACATAATATTAAATCCATATCTTGAATATTTGAATCTAAGATGTTAGTCGCTCTATGAAGTCTTAAATCAATCTCCATTTCATCCATAGCTTCAATAGCTGTATACGTTGCATAACTGCCAGTTTCTGCATAGGTTCCGACAAGAAAATACTTCAATTTTATCTTCTAAATTAGTACCTTTAATTTTATGTTTTAACATTACATCTGCCATAGCACTTCTACAAATATTACCTGTACAAATAAACATTATTTTCATAAAAAACTCCTTAAAACTGATGAATGCGACATCAGTTCCTACATTATAGCAAGTTTTTTTTATTCGTACAAGCGAACAAAGATAAAAAATCAAATTACTAATTAACAATGTATAATATTGTATTTTACAATATTTTTACTATATATAAACTTTACTGTTACATTGTTAGAGTTCCATCAGGAGTATCAATTATTACTAAAATATCTTCTTCTTTACCTGTTTCAGCATTTATATAAATAAGAAAATCATTACCTTTTACTTGACCTTTAAACTCCCAACATAATACTTCAGTGTTATATTCAGTAGGAATAATGGCTAATCCATCACTTAAAATTTCAAGATTTTTATTTAGGGTTTCTTTTGCGTATTCTTTAGAAATACTTGGAGATTCAATATTTCTATTAGTATGAGAATTTAGGAAGCCACTAGCTTCTAATCCAAGTATTTCACCGTTATCTAAAGCAATTTTAACCTTTATGAGATCAGGATATATAGTGACACTATTTTGTTCATAGGCATAATTTACGGTTAATATACCGTTTTGTTTCATAAAGTAAGTTTCTTTCATGTTTTTATAGCCTTTTTCTTTTAAAAAATTAAGACCAATATTGTTGGCTTCTTCCATTGTTAAAGTTTCTTCACCAATTTCACGGTTATAATTCATAAAAACGATATGACCACCTTTTTTTGAGATGGCAATAGTCATATAATTGTTTTTTTTAGAATTCTTTAATACGACAGAAAAAATGTAAGATGGAATATTTCCGTTTTCAGAAAATCCATTTGAAGTAATGGATACAATATTATCTTGATTTACAAAGTTTATAGCGATTTGTTTTGCTTCCTCTTCGGAGATATCATTTCCTGTTAATCCTTTCCTTTCAGGATTTACCATATGTTCCGAGAAAGCTCCATCGTAAATTAGGCCAGCATATTCGTGAAAATTTTCTTCAATATTTTTAAAACTATCTTGAGAAAAATTACTAACTTCCTGAGCAAATGTATGAGAACCTTTTTTATTTAATTCATTCCAACTAATTGTACCGTCATTGATATTATTTGATAAATCAATTAAGGTCTTTTCAAGTTCTACACTATAATCATGAAGCTTTTCGAGATTATCTAAATCCTCTTGAGAAAGAGCGTCACCATTAATATTCTTTTGAGCTAAACTATAACTGTAATCACTAATTTGATTTAAAAACTTTTGAGTATTTGATAATCCTTCAACAGTAATAGGAAGTTGAGATAAATAAGTTGAAGCTAAATTTGCATCTCGCCATACATTCATTAATGTTTCTGCTCCATGTTCTGGGGTAGTAGAAATTAAAGATTTTGCTAAATATACTTCAACTTCTTCGATATAGTCTACTAATTCATAAAATGCGTAGTTATAAGCGTTTTCGGAAGCTTGTTTATATTGCTGTTGCTTTTTGAAAATGAAAAGTCCCATAATTGAGATTATAATTAAGAAAAAAATGATAATACTAAACATATGTCTATCTTTTAATCTATCTTTCAAATCATAGAGTATTTTTTTTAAACCCATAATAATTCTCCTTTGGTTATTTTGTTATTTTAAAGTTATTTTATTATGCGTAAAATACTTTTTTTTTATACAAAAATATGATAAAATAGCGATGTAAAATTGGAAAATTTGGTAAAGAAACAAACAAACGAATAAAATAATAAGGGGAAAATTTATGAAAAAAATTATTATTTTTTATGGCTCTTATGGTGGTGGGCATTTATCTGCTGCTAATTCTATGAAAGAGTACATAAATGAAAAATATCCATATATAAATATACAATTAATTGATTGTGTGCAGTATTTTAATAAAGCTTTTAATAAGATTTCAACAACAGCATATAATGAAATGGCTAAAAAAGCTCCATGGGCTTGGGGAAAGATATACGCTAAATCACAAAAGGGAGCGCTTGCTTATTTTACAACAGAATCAAATAAAATTATGGCGTTAAAACTAAAAAAATTAATAAAAGAAGAACAACCAGATTTGATAATATCTACTCATCCATTTTCTTCACAGATGTGTGCTTACTTGAAGAGAAAAAAAGCAATTGATGTGAAATTAGCAACAATTATGACTGACTTTGCTCCACATGAACAATGGCTTGTATTCCACGAATTCTGTGATTATTTCTTTGTAGCACATGAAGAAATGAAACAAATGCTGGTGAATAAAGGCATTGATGAAAATAAGGTGTATGCAACGGGAATTCCAATTTCAAAAAGATTTTCAGGTAAATATGATGAAGATGAGATAGTTGAACAGTTTGGATTAGAAAAAGATAAAAAAACAATTTTATTCTTTGCTGGAGGAAAATTTGGATTAGGTAAAAGCAATACTTATGAAATATTAAAAGTACTAGCAGAAGATTATCCAGACTTTCAGATTATAGCAATATCTGGAAAGAATGAAAAAATGAGACATGAGTTTGAAGATATTGTTTTTGAAACGATGACTCAAAATAGAATTAAAGTATTAGAATTTACTGATATGGTACCAGAATTAATGGAAATATCAGATGTGGTTATAACAAAACCAGGAGGCCTTACAACTACTGAAAGCTTAGCATCAGGCCTACCGCTAATAATGATAAATCCAATACCAGGACAAGAAGAAGAAAATGCAGAATACCTTGAAAAATCTGGAGTTGGTATCTGGCTTAAGAAAGAGGATAATATAGAAGAAAAACTAAAGGAAATTTTAGCTGATCAAAATAAATTAGATGATATGAAAAATAATGCAAAAAAATTGGGAAAAGTAACATCAACAAAAGATATTTGTGATATTTTGTTTAATATTCAATAATTGATTGACTTTTTCGGCAAAATATATATAATAGTAACGTAGTTTTTTAGAATATTGATTATATTAATCTTATTTATTATATAACTCTAACAATTTGAATGGTTTTTATAATTAATACTCGAATGGAGGGATTTATATGTCAAAAGTAGATGTAGTTTTAGGTGGATTTTACGGAGATGAAGGAAAAGGAAAAATCATAGACTACTTATCAACAAATGCAGATGTATCTGTAAGATTTTCAGGAGGAAATAATGCAGGTCATACAATAACTGTTGATGGAGTTAAATATGCTTTTCACTTAATTCCATCAGGAATTTTAAATAAAGATACAAAAGCTGTAATAGGAAATGGAGTTGTAATTAATCCTGAGGTTTTACTTGAAGAAATTGATAATCTACATGAACATGGAAAAACAACTGATAATTTATATATTAGTTCAAAAGCACATATAATATTCCCTTATCACGTTGAATTAGATAAATTATTAGAAGCAAGAAGAGGAAATGACAAAATCGGAACAACAGCAAGAGGAATTGGACCTGCTTATTGTGATAAATTTGAAAGATCAGGAATAAGAGTAGAAGATTTCATAGGACCAGATTTTGAAAAACTAGCTAGAAGAAATTTTGAAAATAAAAATTTAATCATAGAAGCTTTAGGTGGAGAAAAACTTGATACAGATGCAATTATAGCAAAATATAAAGAATATGCAGACAAGATTAAACCATATGTTACAGATACTGTTACTCTATTACATAAAGCATTAGATAATGGTGAAAAAGTTATTTGTGAAGGAGCTCAAGCTACTTTACTTGATATAGATTTTGGCACATATCCATATGTAACATCATCAAGTCCAACAATTGGTGGTGTATGTACAGGAAGTGGAATCGGACCAAAAGATTTAGGAGAAATATATGGAGTTATTAAAGCATATTCTTCAAGAGTTGGTGCTGGACCATATATAACAGAAGAAGATAATGAAATAGGAGATACTATAAGAGAATTGGGACATGAATATGGTACTACAACAAAGAGACCAAGAAGATGTGGATGGTTAGACTTAGTTGCTTTAAAATATGCTGCTAGATTAAATAGTTTAACTGGAATTGCTATAAACCATGTTGATACAATTGGTAAATTAGATAAAATAAAGTTATGTGTTGCATATAATCATAACGGAGAAATATCAACTGATTTTTCAACAAATACTAAGTATTTAGAAGAATGTTCTCCAGTATATGAAGAATTCGAAGGAAACTTTGGAGATATAAGTAATGTTAAGACAAGAGAAGAATTACCAGAAAAAGCTCAAAAATATTTAAAGAGAATAGAAGAAGTAGTAGGAGTTCCAATTAAATTTATTGGTACAGGTGCTGGAAGAGAAGCAATGATTATTTGTTAATTTTATGCATAAAAAATAAATTAAGGAATATATTATAAATACAGGTAACATATAGTTATCTGTATTTATTTTATAGAAGTGATAAAAATATCAATGAAAATTATTATAAGTTTACATCAAAGTGTTGACAGAAATAACATTTAAGAGTTATAATAATTATACTGTTTACATCGCGGGGTGGAGCAGTTGGCAGCTCGTCGGGCTCATAACCCGAAGGTCGTAGGTTCGAGTCCTACCCCCGCAACCAGTTTGATCAAGGAGTTCAAGGTTCCTTGATTTTTTTATTGCCATAAAAAGAGGCGAAAAAGTGGCGAAAGTTTTTGAAACAAAAAAATAAAACATTATGAAACGAAATGAATATTGAATAAACAAACAGACTCAGGTGTTATCCTGAGTCTGTTTGCCTCTGATTTTTTGTTTCTACCGAAGACATATGATGCTGTCTCCGGAGGTGAAAAACTGTAACTTATATCCAGTTGTGTTTGAGTAAGCAATTGCGGAGGTAGGAGTCATGCCGGCTGCTTTGAAACATGCGAGCAGGCATTTACTGGTTTCTTCTCCGTAACAGCTAACTTCAAACGTATCCCCTGGGTAAATTGTAAGACTTATTGATTGGAGGTGAGAGCCCAACACATTTGCAACAAGGAGTCCGCAGTAGAGTTCTCCATCATTGCTAGTGATTTCCCTCCATGCAGAATTTCTCAACCGAATCTTTTGCCCCACGTAAAGCGGGGTTTCAAGAGTGGCATTGTTATCTGCAAGCAGGGTGTCAACCGGAACCTCCGTTTCTCGAGAAATCCGGTACCAGCCATCGCCAGGTTGAACTGTGTAGTCGGAATACATCGGCTTTCCGAAAAGCATGCAGATGACTCCAAAAACTGCCAACAGCACAATCCAGCAAGCCAGCGTCTTCAAAAATGATCCTGACTTCTTTTTATCTTTTGTATCTTCAGCCATGTCTTTCAGTCCTTTCTTTATCGGTATTTGGCTATTCAATAGGTGGATCAGAGAAAACCACCAATGAGAGTGGCTTTGCCACGCTACTTTTATTATATCATAATTAAGAAGAAAATTCAAATCTGAATGCCCCGAAAACTTGACAAAATCAGTATTTAGAGGTAAAATTGTATAGAAAATGATAAAAGGGGTGCTTTATGCAAAAAAGTAACAATAATAATAAAAAGATTTTTGAGATTTTAAACTCGAAAACTAAAATATATTTAATTGTAATTGCAATATTATTAATAATAATTTGCGTACAAAATACTGGAGCTATCATACCAAGTATTATAGGTTATATCTGTATATTTGGATATGCATATTGGACAAACAGCATTAGAGAAACTGAAATATCAAAGCATATACAAGAGATAACAGTAAATCTAGATACAATGGCAAAGAAGGCTTTAATTAATGCGCCTATTCCACTAGCAATTGTCGAAACAGATGGAACAATTAGATGGAAAAGTGCAAAATTCATGACAACATTTCGTAGCAAAGACTTAAAGAAAGAAATTACAGAAATTACAAAGGCAATAAAACTAGAAATAGAAAGCAAAAAAGATAAAAAAGATAATATAATACTTGAAAAAGTTGAAATAAACGGGGCAATATATAATGTTGTATGCGAATACATAAAAGAAAATAAAAGAAAAAATCAAGAGCATACAGTAGTCCTATATTTTATGGATATAACAGAACTTGAGGAAGAAAAACAATTAAGTACAGACAGAAAAACATGTGTAAGTTTAGTATCAGTAGATAACTATGATGAATTAATACAAAGAATGTCAAATGAAGAAAGACCTCAAGTTATAGCATCAATAGAGAAGGCAATATATGATTGGGCAGGAATTTCTCATGGCGTAATGATAAAAAATGAAAGAGATAAATTCGTATATGTTTTTGATAATCAATATTTAAATGATATCAAAGAAAATAAATTTGAAATATTGGATACAGTTAAAGAAATTGAATTTGAGGGAATACAACAAATTACTTTAAGTATTGCAATTTCAGTAGATGGTGAATCAGTTTATGAAAAATATAAAATGGCTCAAACAGCAATGGAAATAGCAGAAGGTAGAGGTGGAGACCAAGCTGTAATTATCGAAGAAGGTAAATATAGTTTCTTTGGTGGTAGAGCACAAGAAATGGAAAAACGTACAAGAGTTAAAGTTAGAAACGTTGCTCATGCTATTTCAGGACTACTAAGTGAAGCAAGTAATGTTATTATAATGGGACATACAAATCCAGATATTGATGCAATTGGATCAGCTCTTGGAATGTATAGAATAGCAACAACACTTGGCAAAGAAGCATATATAGTCACAGATTCAAAAGGATTAACACTGGATGCATTCTTAACAGAGGTAAAAAAAGAACCAGCATATGATAATGTATTTATTTCTTCAGATGAAGCAAAAAGTAAAGTGACACAGGATACATTATTGATTATAGTAGATACTCATAAAGCAAATTATGTAGAAGTACCGGAATTATTAAATAAAACAGATAAAATAGTATTAATAGATCACCATAGAAGAAGTGCTGACTTTATAGAAAAAGCAATATTAACATTCCATGAAGTATATGCTTCATCTGCAGCAGAACTTGTAACAGAATTAGTTCAATATGTAGAAGGTGAACCAGAATTATCAACGATAGAAACAGAGGGATTATATGCTGGAATAATGATGGATACAAAAAATTTCACATTTAAGACAGGTGTTAGAACATTTGAGGCAGCAGCATACTTACGTAAATGTGGAGTAGACATTATAAGAGTAAAGAAATGGTTCCAAAGTAATTTCGAAAATTATGCAGTTATTGCAGATATAGTTAAATCAGCTGAGATAGTAAGAGACAATATAGCAATAGCAATTTATGATGCAGGAGATAAAGAAGCTGGATTAATTTGTGCAAAAGCAGCAGATGAACTATTAACTATTAGTGATATTACAGCATCGTTTGTAATAGGAAATCTAGGGAAAAATGGTGTATGTATAAGCGGAAGATCAATAGGAGATATAAATGTACAAGTTATATTAGAAAAACTTGGCGGTGGAGGTCATATAACAGTGGCTGGAGCACAAGCAAAGGATAAAACATGCGAAGAAGAAAAAGAAGTGCTATTAGAAAAAATAGATGAATACTTCGCTGAATTAGGTAATTAAAAATAGGGCGTCACATGTGACGCCCTATACACGATAAAATGAAAGAATACAAAAAAGTAAGAATAATAAAATCAAAAAGATAAAAGGAGGATAATATGAAGGTTATATTATTACAGGATATAAAAGGTGTAGGAAAAAAAGATGAAATTATTAATGCAAGTGATGGACATGCAAAAAACTATTTATTTCCAAAGAAATTAGCAGTTCCTGCTGACAAAGAGCATATGTCTAAACTAGAAGCTAAAAAATCATCTGAAAATCATAAAAAAGAAGTAGAGAAAGAACAAGCAATTAAAACAAAAGAACAAATATCAAAACTTATGTTGAAAATAGCTGCAAAGTGCGGAGATAATGGAAAGATATTTGGCTCAATTACATCAAAAGAAATTGCAGAGAGTCTTAAATCACAATGCAAAATAGAAGTTGATAAGAAAAAAATAGTTTTAAAAGAACCAATTAAAACATTAGGAACAACAACAGTTGAAATAAAGCTATTTGAAGGAATCGTTGCAAACTTAAAGGTAATGGTAGTAGAAGAATAAAATTAATTTGAAGGTGAATAATATGGAACTAAAAAGAATACCACCAAATGATATAGAAGCAGAACAAGCAATTTTAGGCAGTATGCTTACAGATAAGGATGCTGTTATAGCTGCAATTGAAGTGCTAAAGGAAGAGGATTTCTATAGAGAAGATAATAAGTTAATATATGGGGCAATGCTAAGCTTATATGGTAAGTCTGAGCCAATCGATGTTATTACTGTAAGAGCAGAACTTCAAGCAATTGGAAAAATTGATGCTGTAGGTGGTTTGGAATATATCTCTGAATTACCTTTAAAAGTTCCAACAACAGCTAATGTAGATAAATACATAAAAATAGTAGAAGAAAAATCAATGCTTAGAAATTTGATTAAATCAGCTAACGAAATTATTTCTCTTGGTTATGACGAAACACAAGAAGTAGAAGATGTAATGGAAAGAGCTGAAAAGAATATCTTTGAAACAATGCAAAAGAAAAATCAAAAAGGGTATTCAACAATTAAGGATGTATTGATAGATACTTTTGCACAAATCGAAGCATTATATAATCAAAAGAAAACAGTAACTGGTGTACCAACAAACTTTATTGATTTGGATGCTAAAACAGCTGGATTACACGGATCAGAACTTGTAATTATAGCAGCAAGACCTGCAATGGGGAAATCTGCATTTGCATTAAATATTGCAACAGCTGCTGCAACAAGAGCTAATGTTCCAACTGTAATATTTAGTTTGGAAATGAGTAAAGAACAAATGGTAAACAGAATTCTTTGTAGTGAAGCAATGGTAGATAGCGAAAAAGTTAAGACTGGTAAAATAGATGAGGCAGATTGGATAAAATTAGCAGGTGCATTAGGACCATTATCTGAAGCAGATATATTTATAGATGATACTGCGGGAATAACAGTTACAGAGATTAGAGCAAAATGTAGAAAACTAAAAATGGAGAAAAATATAGGCCTTGTAATCATAGATTATCTTCAATTGGTTCAAGGTAGTGGAAAGAGAAATGCTAGCCGTGAGCAAGAAATTTCTGAAATAAGTAGATCTTTAAAAATCCTAGCAAAAGAATTAAATGTTCCAGTTATAGCTCTTTCACAATTATCAAGAACAGCTGAACAAAGACAAGATCATAGACCAATGCTATCAGACTTACGTGAATCTGGAGCTATAGAGCAAGATGCCGATATAGTAATGTTCTTATATAGAGATGACTATTATAATCCAGAAACAGAAAAGAAGAATGTTGCTGAAGTAATTCTTGCTAAAAACAGAAGTGGTTCTATAGGAACTGTTGAATTAAGATGGCTTGGAGAATTTACAAAGTTTGTTAATTTAGAGAAGTATCGTGATGAGTTTTAGAAGGAGAGTACATGCTAAAAGAACAAGTAATTAAAACAATAAAAAAATATAATATGATTGAATCTGGTGATTGTATCGTCTTAGGGGTATCTGGAGGACCAGATTCTATTTCTATGCTTAAAATTCTAAATGAGATTAAAGAAGAAATGAAATTTAATATTGTGGTTGCTCATATAAATCATATGATTAGGGAAGAAGCGGGAGAAGATGAAGCATACGTAAAAGAATTTTGCGAAAAACATAATATTAAATTCTACGCAAAACATGCAGAAGTTATAAAAATCTCAGAAATGGAAAGAATAGGAACAGAGGAAGCTGGAAGAAAGATAAGATATGAGTTTTTTGAAGAGATTCTAAACAAAGAACATGCAAATAAAATTGCCACAGCGCATAATGCAAACGATAATGCGGAAACAATATTGATGAATATAATGAGAGGTTCATCAACATCAGGTTTGAAAGGTATTGAACCTGTAAGAGATGAAAAATATATAAGACCTTTAATTGAATGTAAAAGAAAAGACATTGAAGAGTATTGCAAGCAAGAAAAACTAGAACCAAGAATAGATAAAACTAATTTCGAAAACATATATACAAGAAACAAAATCCGCAATCAGTTGATTCCGCTAATAGAAAAGGATTTTAATCCAAATATAATTGAAACACTAAACCGTTTGTCAGTCGTAGCAAGGCAAGAGAACTATTACTTAGATCAAATAGTAGAAGAAAAATATAATGAAATTTCTGAAAAGGTTGATTCCGAAGAAAAAGAAAACATAGTATTAGATTTAAAAAAATTTAACAAAGAAAATTTAGTAATAAAAACAAGATTAATTTTATATACTATAAATGAACTAATAGGCTCTACAAACCGGAATAGAGAAGATTCACATTGATGACATTATTAAATTATGTGAAAGAAATATAGGAAATAAATTTTTAACACCAAACAAAAATATAAAAATTTTAGTAAAAAATGGAAAAATATTTTTTTCGATGAACGTCTAAAATCCGTAAATCGAAAGCCATGAAACCGGCTGTTTGTAACAAAAATGACTCATGAAAAAGTATTGAAAACAAAAAATTAATATGATATACAATGGGCAAGAAATTATATAGATGTGATTTACTCACAAAAGAAAGGACTGAAATAAATGAAAGGTAGCCTAAAAACTTTAGCAATGTGGTTAATATTTGGAATTGTTTTCATTATAATATTGACAGCCATACTTGATGGTGGAAATAACAATATGAAATATTCTGAATTAATAAAGAATTTAGAGGAACAAAAAGTTGAAAAAATTGTAATGAATGCCGATGGCAAGAAAGCAACAGTAACATTAAAAGGAGATAATAACGGAAAAGAAGTTAACATTCCAAATACAGCAGCTTTTATGGAATATGCAAATGAATACTTAAAAACAAATGGTGTGGAATTAAGCGAAAAATCTGAATCAATATTTGTAACATTATTTGATATATTATCACCATTCTTAATATTAATAGTATTCTTACTTTTCTGGTTCTTAACAATGAACCCTGCACAAGGTGGAAACAAAACAATGTCTTTTGGAAGAAGCAAAGCAAGAGTAATGACAGGAGCAGAAAAAGATAAAGTTACATTTAAAGATGTAGCAGGTGTTGATGAAGAAAAAGAAGAATTAGAAGAAATAGTAGAATTCCTTAAAAATCCAAAGAAATTCACAAATATGGGAGCTAGAATACCAAAAGGAGTATTATTAGTTGGTCAACCTGGAACAGGTAAAACATTACTTGCTAAAGCAGTTGCTGGTGAAGCAGGAGTACCTTTCTTCATTATAAGTGGATCAGATTTTGTTGAAATGTTTGTTGGTGTTGGAGCTTCAAGAGTAAGAGATTTATTTGAACAAGCTAAGAAAAATGCACCATGTATTATATTTATAGATGAAATTGATGCTGTAGGACGTCAAAGAGGAGCAGGACTTGGTGGAGGACATGACGAAAGAGAACAAACACTTAACCAAATGCTTGTTGAAATGGATGGATTTGGAACAAATGAAGGCGTTATCGTACTAGCTGCAACAAATAGACCAGATGTATTAGATAGAGCTTTATTAAGACCAGGAAGATTTGATAGACAAATTGTTGTATCAGCACCAGATGTATTAGCAAGAGAACAAATATTAGAAGTACATGCAAGAAAGAAAAAATTGGCAGCTGATGTAGAATTAAAAACAATAGCAAAAAATACTTCAGGATTCTCTGGAGCAGATCTTGAAAATGTATTAAATGAAGCCGCTTTATTAGCAGCAAGACGTGATAAATTTGAAATAGGAATGCAAGAAATTGAAGATGCTATGGTTAAAGTAACTATGGGACCTGAGAAAAAATCAAGAGTAATTAATGATAGAGAAAA
>JAEEGL016485026.1_pt1 | contig 24744 bp, 22 predicted proteins | sample 9134231 | NCBI WGS metagenome assembly JAEEGL01 (sample SAMN16246548, study PRJNA631951) | gut metagenome | biome: gut microbiome; feature: rumen; material: fiber-attached | host: Bos | place: Iran: Karaj | collected 2018-10
CTAATTAGGGAGGGTTTGGGTGGGTAGCAACTGCGAGCGTGTCACTTTAGTGACAATAGCGAGCAAAAGAGAATAGGCGAAGCCGAAAAACAAGAAATGCTCGAACGATAGCGAAGAGTATAGAAAACAATTGAATGTTTTTCTCTTTCTTTGGGTATATTTCTTTCTCTTTTGATTGCAAAAAAGAGAAAGAAATGTACAAATATAAAAAATAAAATTACAAATTAAAAAAATATTTATAAAATATTTTGATAAACCTGATTATAATTTTCGAGTTTTTCAAAATTCCCCGAGTTATTTATTGAAAGTGCATTTTTAATAATAATATTCCAACCGGCCGGATTATTATTGTATAAATTCAAAACTTTTTCAACACAATCTATGTAAATATTTGTATTTTCATCTTCATATAAAAGACTTTGTTTAGTCTTAAATCCGTTTCCCTCGGCAATATTATCAAAAATATCAATAACTGTATCGTTTAAAATTCCCGAATCAGAAACGATAGGGACACATCCGTAATGTTGTCCCAAAAGGTGTTTCATTGACTTATTACAAAATCTTGCCGGATACATATACATATCTGCAGCAGAGAAAATTTTAGGCAAATTAATTTCTCCGTCAATATAAACCCATCTGCCCATAAATATTTTATTTTCTGATAAGAAATTTATCAGAGATTTTGTATAATTATGTTTTAATCCGTTTTTTATGCAAAATATAATTTGTACATTTCTGTTACGTTCAAACAACTTTAATATTGTGTTAAAAAGTATATCAATTCCCTCGTTAAAAATATCGGCTTCCGGATTGGCAAACAATAGAGGTGCGTCATAAAATGAATCCAAATAGCCATATATTTCTTTATCTTCGGAATCTTTAAAAATAGAATTGTCAATAAAACGGGTTTTTAAGTTATCTATACTGAATTCTTTTATAAGAATTTTTTTGTTTTTTATGCGTTCTTTTTTGAAATTATTAATATCAAAGTTATTATAAATGCGTGGATTTTGGTTATTGATATTATTTGTATCAAATATCGGTTCAATGTAACCTGATTTATCAGCAGTCTTTATAAGTTCTTTCATTGTGAAATCTGATGCAAGATTTTTCTCATACAATTCTTCATAATATGTTTTTGAATATACAGTCCAGTAATTGCAGGCAGATATTGTACTCATAAACGGATAATAATATTTTTCACTGTTTTTCAGAAAATTAGGAAACATTTTTATTATTCTGTTATCCAAATTTTTGAATATAATGTTTCCTTTTGTATCATCACTTTTTTCCCGATTTTGATTAAAAAGCATATAATTATCGCAAATAACATTTATGTAATAATCGGGTTTTCGGCTAATATCTTTCACAGATATGTTAAAAAGTCTTGCAATATAATTTTTTATGGCGGAATCTTTGCATATTTTTTTCATAGTTTTTTTGTCCGCCAAGTTTATAATGCTCCAAAAAGCCTCTTGTTTATATTCTTCCAACTTTGCAAAGTCGTCAAAAACTTGCATAACTTTTATGTTGGTCGGGAATTTAGATTCAAATTCAGTCCCCATATAAAAAGGCAAAAATTCCGAATGTACAATATCAGGGTTAAAGTTTTCCTTTTGTAAATTTTTGATTACCATTCTTGCAGCTTTTAGAAATAATACAGATTTATCAAAAGATTTTATTTCTTCTTGTTTTTTTAAATATGAAAAATCAGGACAGAAAATGCCATACACCGTAATATTTGTTTCATTTTTTCTGAATTTATACAATGTACATTCATGAGTTTTATTTTTTGCAAATATTTCAAAGTTTATGGAAGTTTTTTCCAAATCAAGAAAATTGTTATCAAAATCAACCGTAATTTTCTTAGAAATTTTGGTATTTTCATTTAAACAAACTAAAGGTAATAAAATGCAGATATTAGTATACGGGTATTGTTTTCTCATTTCATATACATAATTTATCGGAGAATCAAAACGTTCAATATTTGGGGTATAAATCGGACAGTCTGTAGTAAGGTAAACAACATTTGTAAATGTTTTATCAAACTTTTTGTTTATATAATTTCTTATTTTTTTTCTGAGCAATCTGTAGTTTAATTTTACGTCATGCACAATATTCGTTTTGTCATCAAGAAAATGGCTATAATTTGAAATATACTTGTTATAGCTTAACGAATTTTCGGTAGATGATAATTTATTTTCAGATTTTAACATATCCGCTCAACCATAATTGTAATAGAATATGGACTAATTCGCAACAAAAAATATATGCATATACAAAAAACTTAAGGATATTGTTTGTTTTTTTTGTACGCTGATAGAGCTTTTTGTATGATATTTCAAATTGACAAGGAGGGTTCTATATACTATCATGGCATTGAGTTTATTAATTTTAGGGGTTTTAAATGGATAAAATAATATATGAGCGGGATATAAAAGATAAAACGGAACTTTATTCATTCGATATATTTGATACTTTAGTAACGAGAAAAGTTGCAACACCAAAAGGTATATTTGCCTTGATGCAGCAAAAATTAGAGGAAAATCCGGATTTTACAAAAGAATTTAAAAACGATTTTTACAATATAAGAACAAATTCCGAAAAATATGCCAGAGAATATTTCAAATCTAAAAATGGAACTACCGAGGTTACATTTGACGATATTTATGCTCAAATACAAAAAAATTATTATTTGTCCGAAGCATCCATAATATTTTTAAAAGATTTGGAAATCGCTACAGAGATTGAAAATATGGTGGGGATTGAAGAAAATATCTCAAAAGTTAAGAACTTAATCAAAAATAATAAGCGTGTAATTTTAATTTCGGATATGTATTTGAGTTCGAATACTTTGCACAAAATATTATCCGAAGTTGATAATATTTTTGATGAATTGCCGATTTATGTATCTTCAGAGTACAAAGCTTCCAAAAATGAAGGTGCATTATATAAAATAGTTCAAAAGAAAGAAAACGTAAGCTTTCGTCATTGGAAACATTTTGGGGATCATGTAATCTCTGATTTCAAAAAAGCAAAACAACTCGGTATTAATTCCCGGCTGTATAATTTTTCGCCATTAATGCCTTATGAAATGGAATTATTAAAAGCGCATTTCGATAATGTTGATATTCAATATATGGTTGGTACCGCAAAACTTACAAGGTTAAATATTCAGGCTGAAAATCAGGATAAATATGATTTTGGAGCATCGTACAGTGCTCCGCTTTTGTATAGCTATGTTACTGAAGTTATTGAAACAGCCCTGTCAAAAGGATTTAAAAATCTGTATTTTATAGCAAGAGACGGGTATATTCCTAAGTTGATTGCGGATATTATTATTCGGGAAAAGAATTTACCCATAAAAGCCAGATATATATATGGTTCTCGTCTTGCGTGGAGATTGCCGGATGAAGAAAATTATGAAAATTTTATTCAAATGAATTTAACGGAATACAAATATATGTTATCGCTCGAGTTTTTGGCATACAGATTTGGGATACCCGTTGATACATTATCAGAACGGCTTTCGATAAAGTCTAAAAAGGCTGTTTTAAACAGTAAACAAATTATGGAAATTAAAAGCAGTTTACTTTATGACAGTTCGTTAAAAAGCTTAATATTGAATTCATATAAAGAAAGACGCGAATTACTTATAGATTATTTAAAACAGGAAATTGATTTTAGCGAGAGTAGTTTTGCCTTTGTAGAAATAAACGGTTCCGGTAAAACTCAGTTGTTTTTATCAAATTATTTGAACAAAATTGCGCCTTGTTCAATACTTACTTTTTATATTACGGTTAGTGCGGATAATGTAAAAGGAGTTATTCAGCAGCACGTTTTCTGTGCAAAACCTAGAGCATATAATCCGGCTTTGGAACTTATTTGCAGAACAATGTATGGGCAAACCGTAGGATATAAGAGGGAAGAAAATTCCGTAGTCCCGATTTTGGACGAGTTCAATGCTTCGGCTTTGCTTGACTGGGGCTATAATGAATATTTGCAAGGAATAATTGATTATGTGAATAACATTCTTAAATATGATAAAAACTTATTCAATAAACATCTGTTTTATGCTTATTTTGATTATATTTCAGGCAGGTGTGATAATAAAACGGCATCTATACTTGGGGATATACCGTTTAAGTTGGTAGGTAAAGAAAATAAGGTTATAAAAGCTGCTCAAAAACTGTCTTTTTTTGATTTTGCATTACATCTTGTATTCAAAAAACATATTCTGTCGATTACGCAATATCCGCAGTTGTCATATGCCAGAGGACATTTTCTTACAAATTTTGTGAAAACAATTATGGAATGGTGCGAGGGCTCTTTTGACTATTGGATAGAACTTAAATTTATTTATATGTTGAGGAAATTAAAGAATCAAAAGATTGCGCTATGGGGAGCAAGCATTTTCCTTGAAGGTTTTATCAAAAGGTGGCATATTTCGTCCGAAAACATTGTAGCCATAATTGATAAGAATCCGAATAGAATAGGGCAAAAAATCGGGCCGTATCCTATTTTGCCCCCAAATGAGTTATATAAATTGAAACCTGATTGTATAATGATGACGATTAAAAACAAACATAAAATGAATTATGAGAGTATTTCTTATGCAATAAGGTCTAGTTATAATTTTGCAAGATTGGTACAAAATATTTTTGATAATTCACTATTTTCGTTAATGTGCGGGAAAGATGATAAAAAGTATTGCACCCAAGCGGAACTCAATGAAAAATTATACAAAATGGAAAACAAACTTAATCGGTTGGTTCAGAATAATCTGAGTACAGCAGCACTTCATCAAAAGACATTCTTACCGTTTAAAAATAAACATAGTAATCAGGAAATTGTTATTGTTGCAACAGGGCCAACCGCAAATTTATACAATCCGATAAAGGATGCGATTCATATCGGTGTTAATCGTGCATTCCAAATCGGCAACGGCAGAATACCTTTAGATTATGTATTTATTCAGGATTATAGCGGTTCGACAAAGGAATATATTGATGAATTAGATAACTATAGACCTGATAAATGTCAAAAATTCTATGGATTGACAACTGAATGGATTTACGAACCGGAAAGAACAATCCCGGAATCTCATGCGATAAAAGCAAACGCTTTAAGATACAGGACGGATTGGGCAAATATATATGAATTTGAACCTGGGTTTGCCTATGATATTTCTACGCAACCAATGGGCTGTTTTGGGTCGATAACATTTCCCGCTTTGCAATTTGCATTGTGGACTAACCCTAAGCGGATATATTTGGTTGGCTGCGATTGTTCTCTTGCGGGATATGCATATAATTCCAATGAAAAAAATTCATTAATTACGGAAGATATTATTAGTGCGTACATTAAATTTAAAGACTTTGCCGCTAAATATTATCCGGATACCGAAATAATTTCTATTAATCCGATGGGGTTAAAAGGAATATTTAAAGATAAATATGAAACATACAATGAGGCAAAAGAAAAAGACGAAGTATTAGTCTGACAAAAACTTATGCCAAGCGTTTCTTCTCTTTTTTATAAATGGTACTCCGAACTGTATGCTCAGAGAACAATAGCTCAGAAGATTTTTGAGTTGTCAATTTTAAAGTTTTATTATATAATACGGCATGCGAAAGGGATATGAAAATGCAAGTACAAAGAATCCAAAACAACAATTACAACAAACAGAATATGTACCACGGTTCAAGTATTGGTTTTCAAGGCGGTAAACAACAATTAATTTCAATATCAGCCGACTCTTTCCATTCGGAATATACAAAAAAATTATATTCAAAAATACAAAAATATTTTCAAATGATTGGTGATAGCGGTAATATAAAAGAAGTAAAATTATTACACGAAAAAAAACATTGTTGTACTTCTAAAATGCCGTATATTATTGATGTTGATGCAGATGTCTGTCTTTCAGTCAATAAAGGAGACAGAAATTCTAATCTAAAACTTTATCATAAATTTTCTGACGGCAAAAGAAATGATGAACTCATGTTTGATGTTACACTTGATAAAAATGGACAAATGATTCAAGGACAATTCCTTCCGCAAACACTTTCTTTTGTACGAGAGAAAGGAAATGTAAGGCGAATGTATTCTGCCCTTAGTGGTGATTCATATCTACCGGTTGGAAATAATGACAGAGAATGGTGTTGTTTAGGTAAAAAAAATTTGTCTTCTCACACACTAATTGATGATTCGGACAAAAGTGCGTTTGAAATATTTATAGAACTGGCAAGACTAAAAACATCAATAATTTAAAAGAAGTAAAGTTAATAAATAGTATTTTAGGCTTAATTCATTTGAATTTATGAAAAGTCTTATCAAATCAACACATATAGACTTATTACTTCATAATAGGTTAGGGCAAAATTTCGCTTCATTCGAACGGTTCAAAGGCAACAAAAAAGAGCCTCCGTGGCTCTTTTTTATTATATGGTACCCCCAAGCGAATTCGAATCGCTGTCTACCTGGCGAAAGATTATTTGCAAATAGCTTTTTTAACGATATCTCTTGTTTGCCAGAAATAAACCCTACCGTTAATAATGCCACCTTCAATATCCTGTGGTCTGCCAAAATATTTTTCCAGTTTCAATGCATTGTTAATAGCAATTTTCAATGGTACAAGTAAACTTTTCCAGTTTTTTTGGATTTCATTCTTCATTAAATGCTGTTCTACAATTTCACCTGTATCTTTTATCAAATAATTACCGTCAATATTGTGTGTAGATTCAAGTTCTATTTTTCCGGTTTTTCTGTCATAGCTTATTACCGCCCAATCAGAACTCGGTAAATCCTCTGCTTTCTGATAACGCATTTCCAGTTTTAATTTACTATCATCTGTATCTGTATAAAGAGTAAACGGAAAATCTGCTTTTTGATATTTTTGGACAATAACACATGGCTGAACAATAGAATCCGAGATGCCATATCTTTCTCTCGAAAATACTGCTGGAGCAGCATTTTTGCTTTGCACTGTATAATAAATATTTCTAACTATATCACTGTAATTTTTGCATTTAAGTGATGTATAAATACCTGCCGTAGGATAATCGGACAAGTCTTCGGCATTAAATGCCGAACGGACTAATATATCATCACCTTTCATTCCGTATTGTTGACAAATTTGGGCAAGTTCCTCATTCATAGGATGTTGTTGCAGTATTTTATAATCGATATTATCATCTTTAATGTTATTCAAATATGCATAAACTTTATTGATATATCCGACAGGAATAACAAAACCTTGTGGGATTTCAACATCAGATAAATATCCGTCTTTGACGAGTTTTTGCATAACACCTATTCTATAAGCTTTTTCTCCGGAATTTTTTCTTGTTAATTCCGAAAAGTCCAAAAGTCTTGTTTCTTCTTCCAAAATGGGAATATTCGGAGTTTTAAATCTTATATCAGCTAATTCGGGTAGCTTATCTATTACAGAATATTCAACTTTCCCATTTTCATTTGAAATTGCAATATTTTTCCCAGCTAGAGCTTTTAATTCGTTATATTTTTTGTTGTCAAATATAGCATGAGCGACATCACAATACTGTCTGGTAACAGCTGCTGCGTGATCTAAAATCCCCATGTAAATATTATTTAAAATAACTCCCTGGACATTCTTTTTAAGTCTTGAAACAATACCATATATATCCCAATGGGTTCGAAGACCATCTATCATAACAATTACAGGTTTATCCTGTGGAATATTGCTTAAATCAGTTACCAGTAAGCCTTTTGCAGAGCCTTTCGCAAAAATTTGTTCTGTACAATTTCCGTATGAGTTAATAGATTTTGACAACTCCAAAATATTCGGTTTTACTTTGACTGCTCCATTTTCTTTATTTAAAATTTCGTAGCTTGCTACGTAGGAACAATTTTTAGGTAGATTGTATATATAATATTTTCCGTCATAAGTCATTGGAAACGGTTTTTTGTTATTAATTTTTATAAACAGTTGCTTGCCCTTTTCCGGCTTATCATCTGTCTTTATTGAAGTCATATGGCAATTATTGCCGTCTTTTTTGAATTTATAATAATCCGACTTAAAACTAATCTTCTGGTATATACCTAATTCCATATTATGCAATATCCATTATTCATTATGTAATTATTCTCTGTTAGTATAAAACTCGTAAAAATATTTTTTGCCATGTGTTCTTGTAAAATTAAAAAATTTAATAAAATATCTTTAACTCTGGTAATATCAGCCTAATTCATTTTAATCAGGTTTTTAATAATAAAAAAAGAGAACCATTAAGGAAAATTTTGTCTTTCCTCCATTTGCTTATGTTAAAGATTAAAACCCATTTTGTCTTATCACGAAAAACAGTACATTTAGTACTGTTTTTCTGTACGCAAACGGAGTCCTTCCCCAAGCGAATGCTTTGCCTGTCACTTGTCCTCTTACATATAAAAAAGAACACCCTAAAGGTGTTCTTTTTTATATGGTACCCCCAAGCGAATTCGAATCGCTGTCTACACCGTGAAAGGGTGTTGTCCTAGGCCTCTAGACGATGGGGGCTTATTGACAAATTCTATACTACCAAATCAAACCACAATGTCAAGCAAAACAATTTGCAAATTTAAACTGAGCAAATTATTTTATTTTCAGTTTTTATATACAATATGCAAGTACTGCCAATATCTTCAAATATAAATGGAAAATCAAAATCGATTGCTTTCGGAGATTGTGCAATTAGAAACGGAAGCGAAAAACTTGCTACGCATATGACCTATATAGGCAGGGACCTTCGTGTCAATCGTAAATTACTTAATTGCAGTGCAATTGACATGATGTTAACGGATAAAGGGTGTGAGTATCTGTTTTGCGGATGCTCTGACGGTTCGGAAATTTTTGATATTTTTATGTCTTTGGCTTACAGATTTTTTGAAGAAAAAGTACCTTTTAAATATATGCCAAAATTCAAGGCATTTGATTCTTCCGAGCAAATGGTTAATATAGCAAAAAACGGCAGAATTAATATCAGCAATATAGGAATGAGTTACATAAAATCAAGCTATCCGAAATTTAATTTCTTTATTAATGAGGGAAATGTTATACATCATAGAGGAGATAATATTGATGAGTTGGAAGATAAAATTGGTTCAAAAGTCGAACATTCATATCAATTTCAACCAAACTTGCTTGAAAAAATTGATTTTTATACAGGAGATATGCTTCAGGAGTTCGGAAAACTCACTCCCGATATTTGCAGGATAATTTTCTGCCGTAATGTTGCACGATATAACACAACAAAAGAACAACAAAAAGCCGCAAAACTTTTGGATAAAAATTTAGCATCCGGGAGTCTTGTTGTTGTAGGATATTATGATGAGCATAATATTACGGATAAAGAAAATAATATTATAGAAGAACTGAAAAAAAATCCTGACTTAGCACCAAGACTTCCTTTTACGGAAGCATTATTTAAAGGAAGGTTTGGCTATGAAAAAAACATAGCTTACGATAATCTTGTCTATAAAAAATATTGAACTTTTGTCCTGTTAGCCATAAAATAGTTTTAAATGAGGGGATATTATGATTAACAGAAAATCCAGAGATGAAATAAAAAGAATGCGCCATGCGGGACATATAGTTGCTCTTGTACATCAAAAAATGAAAGAAGTTGTTGAACCGGGGATTTCGACAAAAGAGCTTGACAGTATTGCAATGAATGTTATTAAGGAAAATAAAGCGATTCCTACTTTTCTCGGATATAACGGATTCCCGGGTTGCATTTGCACTTCAATAAACGAAAAAGTCGTCCACGGTATTCCTAATGAAAAAGAAATTTTGAAAGACGGAGATATAATTGCAATAGATGTAGGTGCAACTTATGGCGGACTTGTCGGCGATAGCGCTTGGTCTTATGCGGTGGGTAAGATTTCCGAAGAGAAACAAAAGTTAATGAAAGCTACGGAAGAAGCTCTTTTTGCCGGAATTTCCAAGATGAGAGCCGGTAATGTTCTTGATGATATATCAGGTGCGGTTGAAGATGTGGCAAACAGCTACGGTATGGGAATAGTTCGCCAATACGGCGGTCACGGTGTCGGTCATACAATGCACGAAGATCCGTTTTTATTTAATTATCGAGTCGGGGATAAAACTCTTATAAAATCGGGTTATGTAATCGCCATTGAGCCTATGTTGAATCTCGGATGTGATGAAGTGTTTGTTGAAGATGACAAATGGGGTGTCGTTACAAAAGACAGAATGCCATCCGCTCACTTTGAACATACCGTTCTTGCTACTGAGGACGAACCTGTTTTAATGACTACACTGATGGAATAGTTACGTTAAAAAAAGAGCCGGTATTAACCGGCTTTTTTTTTATTATTTAAATAAGGATTTTATTTCTTCAGGTTTAATTCCAAGACTGCCTGCCAATACATCAACACTTATTGATAGCGGTGCGACTGCTTTATGTTTATCATATTCACCGCCACCGGTGCCTTTAACAATGTTGTTGATAAGGCATCCGTCGGGCAAATTTAATTTTTGTTTTACATCACCAAGAGTCTCACAACCCTCAGGAACTTTTTCCAACATTATAAATGAACCGCGTGTTTGATATTTAAATCTGTCAATTTGTCTAAATAAATATTGAAATTGATTTATACACTCAGCATTTCCTGAATTAATTTCATTTTTTAGGGCATTTAATGTTTTTTCTTTATCTTTGCCCCCGCCTTGAGTAATGTTAACCTCTTCTGTTGTCATAAAAATTGATGGCTCGTCCTTTTTCGTTGAAACGGTATTTTCTATAGCTGAATTGTACGCATATAATGCAATACTGTCTGCCATGTTAACTTTTTCTGTCATAATTTTTCTCCTTATTTAAATATCGTATGTATATATAAAGTTTCTATACTAAAAAAAATTGCCTTTTTATTTTAATAAAATTTTTAAAAATGAGGGGAAATCAATAATAGATTAAAATATTCGCATTTACAAAACTTAATAAATCGCTCTCATTTTGTAAAGTTTTGTAACAATTATATATAAAATTGAAATCGGGAAGTTTTAAAAGTTTTTATATATATAAGAAATAAGATGGTACAAAAAGATGGCAATAGCAAATTTACACGAAACATTATTAGCTTATACAATGAGAAAGAATGCACTTCAGCTTGATATAGCGGAAGCACAGTCTAGAAAAGCTCTTGCCGTTGCACAAAGAGCTGATAATAATTCTTTGTTATCTCACGGAAAAGTTGAAATCAGAAACAGATATAAAGCCATGTATGATGAGGATGAAGCATTACAGGCACAATATAAAGACTACACCGAGATTCCTGATTTTGAATCAGAAATTGATAAAATTACCGCACAATTGACAGATGAATTGAATGATATTGCAGAATGGGAAACTCAGATTGATAATCAAATTACCACAGACAGTGCTGAGTTAGAAGAAATAAACGCATATATGGATTCAATGAAGAATATGCTTTCAAGTAACATTCAGGAAGATTTTAAACACGGTTTGAACTAATTGAAAATATAGATTCCGATTAAAGCAAAGATAATTAATGCAGTGTTGTAGTGTAAAAATGTCGGAATACAGGTATCAAATATGTGGTTGTGCTGACCGTCTGCATTAAGTCCTGATGTCGGACCAAGAGTTGTATCGGATGCCGGTGAACCGGCATCTCCGAGAGCTGCTGCTGCGGCAAGGAGTACAGCCATTTGTGCGGTGTTAAATCCGAGTTTTGTACAAATAGGGATAAATAATACAGCTAAAATCGGAATTGTGCCAAATGACGTTCCGATACCGATTGTTATAAAAAGTCCTAAAATTAATATTATAAGCGATACCGCAAAAATATTTTCAGGCATAATAGAAATAACTGAATTTACAAGGGTTTCAATCGAGCCGGATGCTTTAAGAACAGAAGAAAATCCTGCAGCTACAAGCATTACAAATGCAACGTATCCCATAAGGTATATTCCCTCATTCATCATACTGTCCATTTTATTTTTTGGAATAACTTTGAGTGAGAATACTACGCCAAGTCCGACTAAAGCGCCTAACGGAAGCGATTTTGTGAGTAATTGTACAACAAAAGTCAAGACTGATGCTGTAATTACAATAAATATTGTTCTTTTGTTGCATTCTTTCGATTCATTAGCTCTGAGATTGAGCGGAGAATCATTGTATGTTCTCGGGTTTCTGTATGTGATAAAAACTGAAATCAATAGTGCAATTAGCATTCCTACTCCCAAGATGAAAGTATATTTCCATATATCATCCCTCAAAACTTGCACTCCGTTTTGAAGCATATTATCTGCGATAAGATTTTGAAATATCAAGCCAAATCCAACCGGGAGTGTTATATATGGCATTTTTAGACCAAATGCGAGCGTTGAAGCTATAGCACGTCTGTCAATTTTGAGTTTATTCATGGTTGATAAAAGCGGCGGTATAATAATCGGTATAAAGGCAATATGTATCGGAATAATATTTTGGGATGCCATTGCAATCAGGGCAAGTATAAGTATTAACAAATACTTTTTCCCTTTAATAATATTAGTTATTTTTTCTGATAAAGCGGCAGTGAAACCGGAATGAGCCATAGTTGCCGCAAAAGTTCCGAGTAAGATATAACTCAAGGCAGTTTCTGAATTTCCTCCCATGCCGGAAATAAATATATCCATAACTTCTTTAACGTTTATTCCTGACAAAAGGCCTGCAATGATAGTTGAAACTATTATTGCAAGCAAGACATTAACTTTTTTTACACACAGTATGCAAAGTAAAAAAACAGAAATTACAGCAGGATTAGTTATAATAGACATTTATTTTGCTTCTTCCAACTGGAGTAAATTTATTATTTCCAATGCAGTTTCTTTTTGAAGAGTGTCCGGCATGAGTTTAAGATATTCAAAAGCTTCCGCAATCTTCTGGTCTGTATCATACCATCTTCTCAAGACATAATTAAACGCATCTGTTAAAATATTTTCAGATAAATCTATACCGTTATCTTTAGACTTTTTGACAATTAAATCCGCACATTTATATTGAGTCATTATATCCGTATTTCGCATTAAGCTTACTGCCAAACTTACTGTAGGATCTATGTCATACCATCGTTTATTCATTGAACACCTTCTTTTATAAATTTAATATTTGTTTTATTTCTTCCGCTTTTGCCGAGTCTTTGGCTTTTATAAGTATGGTTTTTTCTTTGGAAGTTGCTCCTTTTACGATTTTAATCATTGTTTTGGAAACTTTAATTTTCTTTGACAGAACTTCGATAAGAGCTTTATTTGCTTTATTGTCAATGGGTTGGGCAGTTACCTTAATTTTTATTATCCCATCCTCTGTAATTATATCATTTTTTGACGAATTTGGTACTATCTTGACAATAATCTTTAATTCTTCATAGCCCATTTTGTTATTTTACTTTCTGAAATACCATGACATATTCATGTTTGAATATATAGAAACCGCCAGCTAAAGCTCTGTATCTCCAAAGATTTGCGGTTTTTCCTTTGGCTCTTTCATTACCCTGCATATCTTTAATGATGATAGCTTTTGTAATAAATCCGACTTTGTTCATTCTTGCCATACATTCAAATCCGAGAGGTATGTGTTGCGAATCGGCATATTTATCACCGATTATCAAACAGGCAAATCTTCCTTTTTCCAGCAAGTCATAACCGTTTTTTGCAACTTTTTCAAATAAGTCATAGAATTCTTCGGTTGAGGCACAATTGGATAAATCTTCTTTTTTATCCGAAAACTTTATAATGTCATCATAAGGCGGATGAAGCATAAGAAGTTGTGCTTTCTTAGCTCCCATAACTTCGAGACGTGCCTGAACTTTTTCTTTTGCAAGTTCGCTCGCAGAATCTGCGCACACAATGTTTACGTCTGTGACCAATTGTTTTGAGGTAAATTTTTCCGAAACGGACTCAGCCAAATCTTCTTTCAGTTCAACTCCGATGCATCTGCGTCCCATATTTATGGCTTCTATGCCCGATGTTCCTGACCCGAAAAATAAATCGAGCACGATGTCATCTTTTTTTGTGAACCTTTCATAAATCTGCTGAGCAATCTGCGGAATATAATTTCCGTGGTATTCGTTAGAGTGTCCGCCCTCTTTCAATCTGGACGGAAATTCCCAAAGAGTATCTGTTTTTACGTGGTCATAATTTTTCCATTGCTTAAGATTGATGTCACTGTAAGCAGTGGTTTTGATTGCTCTTTCATCAACCACTTTGAGATTTGCTTTGGATTGGGATTTTTTTTCTTTTAAATTAGTTCGGGCCATAACTGTTCCTATTTAACACAATTTTAGTTTAAGTTATTTGTTAAGATTTGTAATCAAATAAATAGATGATAATTTTAAACATCTCTAATTCATATAAATTAATACGATAAGGCTAGATAAAATGATTAGATAATTATTACCCGATATTGTGCTTATTTCCGATTAACATGAGAAATTTGCTGTTAGTATGTGGTTATGAAAATCAATTCGTTTTTTAAAATCTTAAACAGAAAAATTAATAAATACGATAAAATCGCTACAAATCCGTTTTGCAGAGATAAAAAAATGATAATTATCTGGGTGGAAGAATCCAATGAACCAAAATCAAAGGCTGATAACGGTGATGAAATTTATTAAGATTAAAGACGTTATATTTTATTTTTTGCTTATTATTACAAAAACTTTTTTCATGCTATTATTGTTTAAAACATTGATAGGAGAATATTTATGCAAGCAAGACGTGCAGCAAGAGAATTGGCGCTTATACTTTTTTCTCAGTTTGAAAAAGAAATTTCCAAATACACTCAGACGGATTTTGAAGACATTATGGTTAAATCTGTCAGAATTCTTTCAGAATCAGCTTCTGAAGAATTGAAACTCACGGTAGGTTCTTTAATTGATATAAAGAGTATGTTGGAAGACTATGAAGGAATGCACGAATCCAATCTCTCACGTCCTATCGGAGCAAAAAACAAGCCTGTACAAATTCCTATGACGGATGAAATGATGACAAAGGTAGATACAATGCTTGATGTGGCGGAAAAAGCTGTTTTGGCGCTCGAAATAGCTGAGTTCGCCGCTTTGGAAAACCAATCCGACGTAAAAAATTATACTGTTAATATTGCACAAAATTATCGTAACAATGCCCAGAATGTTGATATGCAGATTCAAAAATATTCTAACGGTTGGGATATTTCAAGGCTTGTTAAAATGGATAAAGATATTTTAAGAATTGCAATAACCGAACTTCTTTATATAAAAGAAACACCTGTTAAAGTTGTTGTTGATGAGGCTGTTGAACTTGCAAAAAAATATTCAACAGAAGATTCTTCGTCATTTATTAACGGAATTCTTGCAAAAGTTATACTTGAAAACGGCTTAGGGGCAAAGGGGTAAAGTGGTAAAGTAAGGGGTAAATAAGGGAAAGTATTTTGTTTGAGTTTTTAGATAAATTAAAAACAACTGTCACAAAAACCGCACAATCACTTATAGGAAATGTTGTCGATACAGTTTCCGAAGAAGAAGAGTTTTCGGATTTAGTACTGGATGATATGGAAGATATGCTTATATCTGCCGACATAGGCGTAGGTTATGCGTCGGAACTAACTGACAAACTCCGCTCTCAAACTAAGATTAAACCCTCTCAAGTCAAGGAATATTTGAAATCGGAATTCTTAAAAACACTTACGGAGTCGGGTTCTTGTGAATTGAATTATGTTACGGGTAAATTGAATATTTATTTTATAACAGGTGTAAATGGTGCCGGAAAAACAACTTTGATTGGTAAACTGGCTTATATGTTCACAAGTCAGGGAAAAAAGGTTCTTGTTGCAGCGGGTGATACATACAGAGCTGCAGCGGAAGAACAGGCTGATATTTGGTCAAAACGTGCCAATGCAGACATTTTAAGACGGGATAAAGCAGATCCTGCATCAGTTGTTTATGAAGCAATTCAAAAAGCTAAAAATGAAAATTATGATGTTGTTTTAATTGATACGTCAGGCAGATTGCATAACAAATTTAACCTTATGGAAGAATTATCCAAAATGAAAAGTGTTATAGATAAAAATGCCCCCGAAAATTTAATGGAGAGTATACTTGTAATAGATGCAAATACAGGACAGAACGGACTTCAACAGGCGCAGGTATTTAAAGAGTGTGTAAATCTGACCGCCGTAGCTTTAACTAAACTTGACGGAACCGCAAAAGGCGGAATAGTTTTGGCTATTGCAAAAAATTTGGGACTTCCCGTTAAGCTTGTCGGTGTCGGTGAAAAAATGGAAGATTTAAAACCGTTTAATTCATCGGAATTTATTGAAGCATTGTTTGAATAGTTAAAATACAGAGAATACTTCTTAAGGCTCTGTATTTACTACATCAGTAGTTCAGCACGTAAACTCCATGAACCGTATTTGTTAGCATATTCTTCAACGTATTGCCTGTATTTTTCATACTCTCCTTTTTGCTGAAGTTTAAGCTTTAAATTGTGTGCTTTTTTAAGTTTTCTGATTTTTCTTATAACATATTTTTGTTCAAGTTCGTCAAGTTTTTTTATATGTTCACGAATGTCGATATTATATATATCAATTCCATTTTCCATTAAACTATATACAAATTCTTCGGCATTATGATTAGCTATCCAGTGTGCTTCCGCATTATCACCGAATTTTTTGTATGGAATCTTAGTAAAGTTTTCTATGTGGTTTCGTTTAATTTTTCCAATAAAGTTGAATAAATTCTGCCGAAATTCATCACTTTGCAAATAATTATCATTTTCTTGTATTTTTCCAATATCTGCAATAATACCGTTTATGATATTACCTTGATTAAAATCAACTACTTTGAATCTGTAAAACTCTTGTTGAAATTCAGGTAAATCGGATTTAGCACGGGATTTATCATTTTCATCTATAAATTTCATAAGCATATAACCGTCAAACTTATTAACTTTTGTATCATTTACAAACCGTGTCATAAAAGGCTTTGCGACACGGCCATGCGAATAGCCCTTATAAAAATCAAAGATTCTGCAAGGTTCTACAAGTGCTCCATTTCCGCAAAGCGTATCATATTCAAGTTGTTTATCCGACCAAAATTCTTTTACAAAAGTGAGCAATGCGTAACTAAAATCACCTACGGTTATTTTATGGCAATATTTATAGGAGCCGCAATCTACGTAGTCAAATTTCATATCTTTTCTTTTTAATATTTTAGATAATTTTTTTTCATATTCTTCCAAACGACATGACGTTCCGTTTAAAAGTGCAAACTCTCTGAATAGCGTATCAACTTTTTTTGTTATCTTTGCATACTTTTGGGGTCTGCGATTTTTTAACCAGTCATATGGCAGTGCGCCAAGTCGCCGATTTTCATCACTGATTTTTACATTCAGCAAATCTCTGTCTACGAAATTCCGTTGACAGTAATGATAAATATTTTTAGGGAAGCTTACAGTAGTAGTTCTCATATTTCTACTAAAAACTGTAAAAAATATTTTTGCGGTTTTAATTACCACCTTTATTTTGAGTAAGAACACTTATAACGCTTAAAACAATCATAATCAGAAGCAGTACGCCAATGTACGCGAAATAATGTTTTATTGCTCCGGTAAAGTAAGTTGCAATTGCGCCGCCTACTATTGCAACCGAAGTTAATATTGCGACTGTAATTTTTTGTGAAAATCCCGCTTTCAAAAGTTTATGGTGAATATGTTCTGCATCAGCAACAAATGGAGATTTTCCTTTGAGGATTCTTCTCAGGCTTGAATAGGTGATATCCATAATCGGAACTGCAAGAACAATAAACGGTAACAATATTGCTAAGGTTGCACCTTTCATTACACCTGCAATTGATAAAGTTGCAAGCAAGAATCCCGAAAACAATGCTCCCGAATCCCCCATAAATATTTTTGCCGGGTTAAAGTTATAAGTAAGGAATGCAAGCATTGAACCTGCAAGGATAAATGCAATCAGTGCCGTAATAGGTTGAGCCGGAGTCACGGCAACGGCAATAATCGCAAGAGTTATCGAATTAACCGTAATAACCGAGCCTGCAAGCCCGTCCACTCCGTCTATAAAATTTACCGCATTTGAAATTCCCACAATCCACAACAATGTTATCGGATACGAAAAAAGCCCGAGCTGAAACGGTTCACCGCCAAAAGGATTGAATATTGTATCTATCTTTACTCCTAATAAATACACAACTGTTGCAATCGAAAGTTGAATTATTAACTTAAACTTCGCATCTAAGTTATAAATATCATCCACTAATCCTAATAAAAACATCAGCGATCCGCCCAGCAGAATCCCTGAAAGCAAACTCCCATATGGATAATAACTCAACAATACCAGACACAAGAATGTAAGCATTGTGCTTGACCAAATCGCAATCCCGCCCAACCTTGAAATTGGATTTTTATGAATTTTCCTTTCGTTTGGCATATCTACCAAACCTTCTTTTTGCGAAAATTCAATAACAAACGGTACGATAAATACTCCCAAAAGGTACGAAACAAATGCTCCGACTATATGTGCCTGTGTAAGCTTAAATAACATTTTGACCTTCCCTAATTAACATTAAACCGGTAATTCGTTCAACCATTCCAATATATTTACCCCTAATACAACGGATGTGCTTCACAAAGTTTCAAAGCATCCGCTCTGAGTTTTGTAAGAATTTCTTCATTTTCGGAATTCTTGATTGCTTCCGCTATAATTCTTGCAACTTCCCTCATATCTTCTTCTTTAAATCCTCTTGTGGTCATTGCGGGTGTTCCCAAACGTATACCGCTTGTTACAAAAGGACTTTGAGGATCATTAGGAACTGTATTTTTATTTGCGGTAATGCCGACTCTTTCAAGAACATTTGCCATATCTTTACCTGTTTTGCCTGTTTTGCGCAAATCAAGTGTCATCAAATGATTTTCGGTCATTCCGCCAACAATATCCAGTCCGTTATCCAATAAACCTTGCGCAAGAGCCTTTGCATTTTTTACAATTTGTATTGCATATTCCTTAAATTCAGGCGAAGCTGCTTCTTTTAATGCAACAGCTTTTCCTGCTATGATGTGTTCCAACGGTCCCCCCTGACATCCGGGAAAAACAGCTTTGTCTAATTGTTGCGCCAATGCTTCATCGCACATAATAATTCCGCCTCTTGGGCCTCTTAAAGTTTTGTGTGTTGTTGTTGTTACAAAATGAGCATACCCCGCCGGCGACGGATGAACTCCTGCCGCTACAAGTCCTGCAATATGTGCAATATCAGCAAGCAAATATGCCCCGACTTCATCTGCTATCTCTCTGAATTTTTTAAAATCAATGATTTTTGAATAGTTGCTTGCTCCGCAAATAATTAATTTTGGTTTATGTTCATGTGCCATTTTGCGAACATCTTCGTAATCAATATTCCCGTTTGCATCCACTCCGTAACTTTTTACATCAAAGAATAATCCTGAAAAATTGACAGGTGAACCGTGGCTTAAGTGTCCCCCATTTGATAAATCCATACCTAAAACTTTATCTCCGGGTTTAAGGACAGACATAAACACAGCCATATTTGCCTGTGCTCCGGAATGGGGCTGAACATTGGCATGGTCCATCTTAAATAATTCACATGCCCTTTTTTGAGCCAATTCTTCCACCTTATCTATTACTTCACACCCGTTATAATAACGCTTATGCGGTTTCCCTTCCGCATATTTGTTGGTTAAAATCGTTCCGCATGCTTCCATTACCGCAGGTGATGTAAAGTTTTCACTCGCAATAAGCTCTATATTGGTCTGTTGACGGTGTAATTCTTCTTCTATATACTCGGCTAACTCAGGATCTGTAGCCCTAACTTTATCTAAATGCATATCCCCCTCCTTATTTCTTTTTTATTATAAAAGAAAGTTAAAGCATGTGCAAAGGGGGTAAATATATTTGCGGAAAATAATCTGAGTATTAGCATTCTGTATTCAATTTGCACAATTCTTTTTCAAAAGCCTTAGTTTTTTCATCTTCGTCGTTAGTAATCACTTGATGAAATGCGGCACCCATTGTACATCCAATTCCTGTACATAATTTTTCAAGGTCAAGGGTATGACTCTTCCCCAAAATTCCGAACGCAATTAACGCTATTCCGCCAATAACACCAACAGTATCCTCTATCGTTTTTATTTTTGCTTCTTTCTTTCTTCTTTCAATAATTTCTTTGGATGACAATATACCGTCACCATCAGTATCAACTTTGTCAAATAGCCTGATTCCACGTTTTGTGTTACAAGTTTCTTTAGTATAACCGACTTTGAGATAACCGTCGATTGTTGTCAATTGTTCAATATCTATTACATTACTCATTTTTTATTTTTCCCGATATCCTTATATTTATAAAGTATTTTTTCTTTTAAAAATTGCCTGTTATATAGTAAAATTTGCATTTTAAAAAGACTAAGAATGCTAAAAATAGCGTGTGACAGCTAATTGTAACAATTTTGCATATTTGCTTAATAATTCAGTAGTGCGAAAAATATTCCGCTTATTTATAACTCCCATACCCTATTATCATCTGAATATTTTAATGTTATTCTTGTTATATGAAAAAAGTATTATATTTGTTTTTAATATTTTTTATTATTTTTTGCTTGGCAAAAGTGCTAATAAAAAAGGACATTCCTGAGAGCTATTCATCTGTTGTTCTTAAAAATAAAGCAGAAGATATAATGTATCCGCAAAAAAATAAAAATATCACAATTGACGGAGTTGATTATCTTCAATCACAAGCACCAGTTGGAAAATTCGGAGGAGAACTTATAATTTCAACAATAGGAGAAGGTCCAAAAACTTTTAACCCCTGCAATACAAAAGATGCGACATCAGCTTCTATGGCGGGAATACTCTATGACGGTCTTCTAACTACCGATGCGGTTACGGGTGAAGTAGTTCCGCAAATGGCGGAATCTTTTGAAATTAAAGGGAATGACTATATTATAAAGCTAAGAAAAGGCTTAAAATGGACTGACGGAAAACCAATTACGGCTGATGATGTTATTTATACTTATAAAGAAATTGTTTTTACGGGACTTGGAAACACTGCCGCTCGTGATGCAATGACGGTCAGGGGTAAACTACCCGAACTTGTAAAAATTGACGATTACACGGTCAAATTTACAACTCCCGAACCGTTTGCACCTTTTTTGAGACAATTAACTTATTCTATTGTTCCTAAACATTATTTTAAACCATATTCAGATAAGGGAGATTCTGTTTTTAGTGCTTTTTTAAATCCTAATACACCCCCGAATCAAATTGTTTCCAGCGGAGCATTTAAACTTAAAGAATATGTCGCGGCACAAAGAGTTGTTTTTGAAAGAAATCCCAATTATTACAAAATTAACTTAAATAACGAAAAATTACCATATTTGGACAGAGTTGTGTATTTGATTGTCGGTGATACGAATAATGAAATCCTTAAATTTGAGGCTAAGGAAATTGATGTTTTGAGTCTGAGAGGTTCAAATGTAGCCCGTTATAAAATCAAAGAACAAAATTCGGATTACAAAATATATAATCTTGGTGCTGATACGGGAACACTGTTTTTGGTTATAAATTTGAACAACAGAAAAAATCCCGAGGGAAAATGGAATGTTACACCTGTTAAACAAAAATGGTTCAGAAACAAAGACTTTAGAACGGCTATTGATTGGGCAATAGACAGAAAAGGAATGGTACAAAATATTGCACAAGGAGTTGCGACACCTTTGTTTACAGCGGAAAGTCTTAATTCTATTTATCTTAATAAGTCTATAACAGGACATGAAAAAGACAAAAATATAGCAAAAGAATTTTTAAATAAAGGCGGCTTTGTAAACAAAAACGGCATTCTTTATGATAAAGACGGGAATCGAGTAGAGTTTGATCTTTATACAAATGCAGGTTCTCTGGACCGTGAATCAATAGGAGTTATGATTAAGCAAGACCTTGAAGAGCTTGGCATGAAAGTAAACTTTAAACCTGTTGAATTCAACTCTCTCGTTAATAAACTTTCAAATACAAATGATTGGGATATGGCAATTATGGGGTTGACGGGCTCTCCTTTAGAACCGCATGACGGAAAGAATGTTTGGCTTTCAACAGGGCCTTTGCATTTATTTAATCAACGTTCGCAGGGGCAAATTAATTCAAAAAATACTTCCACCAATGATATTTACCCCTGGGAAAAAGAATTGGATGAAATCTTTGAAGAGGGTGCTTTGAAACTTTCATTTGAAGATAGAAAACCTCTTTATGACAGATATCAGGAAATAATTTATGAAGAAAAACCGATAATATATTTATATTCTTCGATAAGAATTACAGCCATAAGAAAAAAATTTAAAAATATTTTCCCGTCTGCATTAAGCGGATTGGTTTATAATATTGATGAAATCTTTATTGACGGGGGAGGAAAATAATGGGTTTTTGGAAATATGTAGCAAAACGTATTATACAAACAATTCCGCTTCTTATTATTGTTTCTTTAATAAGTTTCTTTATAATACGTCTTTCTCCGATTGACCCTATTGCCGAATTAAGACTCAATCCGTCAATATCGCAGGAAACCTTAAATAAAGAAATTAAAAGGTTGAATCTGGATAAACCTATATATGTTCAATATTTTTCTTGGGCTAAATCTTTTGTCAAAGGTGATCTGGGTTATACCTCCGCAGGAGAAAAAGTATCGGATAAGCTGAAAGAGAGAATCCCCAATACTCTGCTTTTGACTTTGGTTGTTATATTTATGACATGGTCTGTCGGTATTCCTTTGGGAATTGCATCTGCGTATAAAAAAGAATCCTCGTTTGACAGATTGTTAACAGTTATAGCCAGTATAGGTATGGCAATTCCATCCTTTTTCTTTGCGATTCTTATGCTTATTTTTGCCGTCAAAACAGGATGGTTCCCTGTAGGCGGACTTACGAGCTACAATTTTAACGATATGTCTTTCGGGAGTAAAATAGTTGATATTTCAAGGCATTTAATTTTACCTTCATTGGTTTTGTTTACAATATCATTATCAGGACTCCAAAGGCAGATGAGAGCAAATATGCTTGAGGTTATGGACAGTGATTATATAAAATTTGCCAGAGCCAAAGGGGTAAGTGAATTTAAAGTAATATTTAAACACGCTTTAAGAAATGCCGTTAATCCGATGATAACTCTTTTGGGATTTGAATTTGCCGGGTTGCTTAGCGGAGCGGCTTTGACAGAATACGTTTTTCAGTATCCGGGTTTGGGAAGATTAATCTTGGAAGCAGTCATGAAATCCGATATAAATCTTGTTATGGCATCCTTGATGATGGGTACAATTATGCTGATTGCAGGAAATCTGCTTGCGGATATACTGCTGATGATTACAGATCCAAGATTGAGGACAAAGGAGTAAAGGGTTAACGAATGGAAATAATGCATAAAATATTTAAAGATAAATTTGCAAAATGGGCATTTATAATACTTGCTTTTTTGTATATTATTATTCTTTTTGCCGATTTTATTGCACCCTATTCAAGTACTTATTCAAATCGTGACATGTCCTATGCACCGCCTTCAAAAATATATACAATAACTGAGGACGGTAAATTTTCACTACCGTATACTTACAATTATGTCAGAGAGTATGAGCCTGCTTTGATGCAGACAATATACAAGCAGGACAGAAGTACAAAATATTATATTAAGCCGTTTGTAAAAGGTGAAAAATACAAAATAATGGGAATAATTTCCTGCGACAGACATCTATTTGGTGTCAGAGAAGGCGGACATATTTACCTTTTGGGGACAGATATAAACGGGCGTGACGTATTTTCCCGCTTGCTCTTTGGCGGAAGAATATCCATGACAATAGGGTTTTTGTCATTGTTTATCGTTTTTCCTATTGGCTTACTTTACGGCGGAATTTCGGGATATTTTGGCGGAATTATTGATACACTTATGATGCGATTTGCGGAAGCAATAATGGCAATTCCGAGTTTTTATCTTTTGATAATTCTTGCAGCGATTCTTCCATCCGGCATGACAAGTGTTCAGAGGTTCTGTCTTATTGTTGTTATACTTGCACTTATAGGCTGGGCAGGATTTGCAAGGGTTGTAAGAGGAATGGTTTTGTCAATAAAAAACGAGGAATTTGTTCAGGCTGAAAAGACAATGGGTGCTTCAAATTTAAGAATAATTTTGAAGCATATACTTCCTCAGACAACAAGTTATGTAATTATTGCAATGACTTTATCCGTTCCGTCATATATTTTAGCCGAATCAGGTTTGAGCTTTTTGGGTTTGGGTATTCAGCAGCCTGATGCAAGCTGGGGTAATATGTTGAAAGAAGCACAAGAATTTACAAATATTCTCTATCGTCCTTGGCTTTTAACTCCCGGAGTTTTGATTTTCATTGCGGTACTTTCGTTTAACCTTTTAGGTGATGCAATAAGAGATTTTCTTGACCCGAAAGGGCGTAAGGGGTAAAGGTGCAAGGATAAGATACAAAAAGAGCCTGTCAGAACATGACAAGCTCTTTTTATAAATAATTTAATCTACTTAGCGTACTTAACACCCATCGGGTCAATGCCGTAAATATGAACATTATTTCTTACCTCAAAGTTTATAGGTACCTAAGCTGTTTTTGAGCAAGTTTTTATTGTCCAAATTTCCTGCCATTTATTATCCATTTTCGCTTTTGAAACTTTTGTATCCGTTATTGAAAAAGCTGTGCAATCTGTAG
>JAEEGL016238011.1_pt1 | contig 24743 bp, 26 predicted proteins | sample 9134231 | NCBI WGS metagenome assembly JAEEGL01 (sample SAMN16246548, study PRJNA631951) | gut metagenome | biome: gut microbiome; feature: rumen; material: fiber-attached | host: Bos | place: Iran: Karaj | collected 2018-10
AATTTTAGGCAGAATCCTTAATGTTATCGGTCAACCTGTTGACCAAATGGGTGATATTCAAACCGATACATATCTTCCTATCCACAGAGAATCACCAAAGCTTGTAGACCAAAATACAAACATTGAGATTCTTGAAACCGGTATTAAAGCAATAGACCTTATTCAGCCATATCAAAAGGGTGGTAAAATCGGTTTGTTTGGCGGTGCCGGCGTTGGTAAAACAGTTCTTATTATGGAATTAATTCATAATATTGCATCCGAACACTCAGGTGTATCAGTATTCGGCGGTGTTGGGGAAAGAACTCGTGAAGGTAACGACCTTTGGAACGAAATGAAAGAATCAGGCGTTATCGACAAAGTTGCTCTTATTTACGGTCAGATGAACGAGCCACCGGGAGCAAGAATGAGAGTCGGTCTTTCTGCTCTTACTGCTGCAGAATATTTCCGTGGTTTCTCTAAGCAAGACGTATTATTATTCATTGATAACATATTCAGATTTACTCAAGCAGGTTCAGAAGTATCGGCACTACTAGGTCGTATGCCTTCTGCTGTTGGTTATCAACCTACATTGGCAACTGAAATGGGTGAATTACAAGAACGTATTACATCTACTAAAGACGGTTCTATCACTTCTGTTCAAGCAATTTATGTTCCTGCGGACGACTTGACAGATCCGGCTCCGGCTACTACTTTCTCTCACTTAGACGCTTCAACAGTATTATCAAGACAAATTGCATCATTGGGTATTTATCCGGCTGTTGATCCTTTGGCATCTAACTCAAGAGTTCTTGATCCTAATGTTATCGGTGAAGAACACTACAATGTTACAAGAAGAGTTCTTGAAATATTGCAGAAATACAAAGAACTTCAAGATACTATCGCCATCATGGGTATGGACGAATTGTCCGATGAAGATAAGTTAACTGTTAACAGAGCAAGAAAAATTCAAAAATTCTTGTCTCAACCGTTCTTCGTTGCAGAACAATTCTCAGGTACAAGCGGTAAGTATGTAAAACTTGAAGATACTATAAGAGGCTTTAAGGAAATTATTGAAGGCAGACATGATGACCTTCCTGAACAAGCTTTCTACATGGTTGGTACAATAGAAGAAGCTATTGAGAAAGCAAAAACATTGGAGTAAGGCAATAAGGCAAGGAATTAGGGCACTAAGAATAAATTTCATAGTAACTTATATACTTGGTTCTTATTAACTTTCAAGAGGTTAATATGAATTTAAAAATAATAACTCACGAAAAAATAGTTTTTGACGGCGAAGTGGATGAATTGGTAATCAATACAACAAGCGGTTTGATTGGTATTTTAAAAGATCACATCCCTATAACAACTTCGCTGGAAATTGGTGTTACAAAAGCAAAAATCGGTGATTCATTCAAATACTTTGCAACAATGGGCGGAGTGTTCCAATTCCGAGACAATAAAGCTGTTATACTTACCGATGTTTGTGAAGAAGGTTGTGATATTGATGTAACCCGTGCGACTGCAGCTAAGGAAAGAGCAGAGGCTCGTTTAGCAGAAGCGAATGCCGAATTGGATGCTCAAAGAGCGCAAGCCGCTCTTGCAAGAGCTCTTGCAAGACTTCAAGCTGCATTAAATAAATAATAGAGACCTGCTATTTTTTAAACGGATTAGGAAATCCTTCGCTTACTTCCGCAGGTTTCCATTGAGTTTCCATTCCTTGTGCATATTGCTCGCTCGCTTCTTTCTGCTACAGCAGAATTTTTGTTCATTCCGTTCCGTGTTTCTTCGGCATTTTGTTCGCCTTCGCTCACTTGCAAAATAAAAAACCCTAGTCTTTGTGATTAGGGTTCGGAATTCTTTTGATTAATTCCTCATGTGTAGAAGGTTAGTGTGTAGGTTGTATGAAAGGTTGTGTTATGTGTTCTCTTTAATATCCTTTGGATATATATATAAAGTATTTCTATCTTTAATAATTGCTCTATCTTCTATATTTCGTTACAAAAGTTCATATTTAATTTTTGTTAAAAAAATAGGATTCAATAAAAACAATACTTTTCAGTATTTAGTGTAACAAATTGTAACGATTTACATAAAAATCCTAAAGTTTTTGGAATTTGTGCCGATAACATAAGCGTAAGGAAAAAAGAATGAATTTTTATTAAAGTATAGTTGTTTTTTAGGGAAACGTAAAATCAGTATTGTACAGAAGGAGTATGTTATGGAACACTTAGATGAACATGAAATGCTAATACAGTATTCGGAAATGTCAGCTTTTGATTTTAATTCTGAGGAGTTCCAAAAAGTCAGAAGAGATGTCATTGAATGCAGAAATTTTATTTCCGATTTTGTATTTAATGTAAGTCAATTCATTAGCAGACTAAAACCTGCAAAAGATTACTAGATAGTACAAATTAATTTGAGGATAAGTGTATGTCAAAAAAAGAATTCAATAACAATTGTTTTTCGCCTAATTGGCTTGAAGTTGATTTGCGCGATGCGGCGAAAAGCAGCGAAGACACATTAAATAAGGAGGTACGCCTAGAGAGCGATCAGCACAAAGACTTAAAAACATTATGAAAAGAGCTTGATGAAATCAAGAAAAACATTGAAAAAGCTGTAGAAAAACAGCATCGTCTGGCAAATCTTATCGGGTTTTACACCGGTGAATTAGCGCAATAGCCGACAAGATGTCAGAGAAAAATTTAAGCGAAAGCAGGCGGAAGTTATGAGATTCCGTCTGCTTTTGTTTTATGGTATTATAGGTGAATAAATAAATCCTTGAGTGAATAAGTTTTTATGTTCGCTATCGCTCACTGATAAAGTATTCGGAGAAGTATGCATAAAGAAGAAAATCTTTATATTGAAGGGGATAATTTAATCGTTCTTGAAAAATTGCAAGAAAAATATAAAAACAAAATCCGTATGATTTACATTGATCCTCCATATAATACCGGTAACGATTTTGTTTACAAGGATTCCTTTAAAGATTGGGCAGATATGATTGAGCCGCGTCTTACGCTCGGACGGACACTTTTAACCGACGACGGAGTTATATTTATATCAATAGGGGAAGAGGAAGTTGATACTTTAAAAAGAGTTTGTGACAAAGTATTCGGAAAAGAAAATTTTATTACAAAATTCATTTATGAAAAAACTCAGCACTTTGGGAGACAGAAGCTCAATGCCTATTCTAATGCAGAATACATTTTATGCTACGCGCGCGAGCTTGTATCAAACGGAAAAATCAAAGAATTGTTAGTTGAGAAAGTAAATGACGAGCTTCTTGATGCACCGCTGTTTAACGCTTCCAATAATATTGCCGATATAACTTTTCCTGCCAAGAGCGTGAAATTTAACCTCAAAGACGGAACATATACTCAGGCAAAATCAAAAAAATACGAGCTTTTAAGCCCCGTAACAGTCAAATATGGAATAAATATAAATGAATTTGCCTTACGTTTTCGTTCGCGCTGGTCAGCAAAAACGGTTATAGAAGAGCTTAAAAAAGGAACAACATATTGGATTAAGACTGATAGCTTTGCGGTAAGAGCCGTTTATAACGGAGGAAGAAAAACCAAAGTTGCGCCAAAGCAGATTATTTTTACAAACCCAAAAAATCCGACTGTATCAAGATTTGGAGAAAGAGTTACCACAAGCGAAACTGCAACGGCATATTTAGACAAACTTATGGGGGGTAAATATTTTAATTATCCTAAAGCAGTTTCTTTGATATCATATTTAATCTCGCTTATTTATGATGAGAAAACTCAAACTTTTCCCAATGATTTTACCGTTCTGGATTTTTTCTCAGGCTCGGCAACTACAGCGCAAGCTTGTATGCACCTCAATTCTTTAGATAACGGTAATCGCAAGTTTATTCTTGTTCAAAAACCAGAACCACCGTCAAAAAATTCTCTTGCCTCAAAAAAAGGATACAAAACTATTTGTGAGATAGGGAAAGAAAGAATTAAAAAAGCAGGAGAAGAAGTTAATAGGATTAATACAAGAATAAATACAAAGTTTAAAGTTTTATTGTTGTACTAGTTTTATACCCCTGAAGGTCAAAAATATAAAGTGCAAATTATCACTTTCTGTCTTATTATTTATTCCTTTTATATTTATCCTATCCGACAGTTAGTAATTTCATTGCTTTATCTGCAGCAGTATTTGTATGCCTTTGTCTAATAGTTCTTATAAAGTTAATATTTTTAGCCCGTTCAAGAATTGTAAGATACTCGTGTAGTATATTCTGAGCACTATTTTGTAAACCCATTCCAAGAGTTATATTTGACATGCCTAAAATTGCATTTGCAGAATTAAAGGTTTTACCAAACATAATATATCCTAATCCTTCGTATAGAGATTGTAATATTCCTGTTCCTTGAAGGAGATAACTTGCATTTCGTTGAGCTTTATATTGACGATTAAGCATATTGCCTTTTGGATAAAATACTCTATAAACTTTCATTTATCTATACTCCTTTTACATATTATAAAATCAGTAAAAATAAAATTTGCTATTTATAATTACAAATAATCACTTCCTGCGTTTCTTTGTCTTTATTTTTGCGCTGATAACTTGAGTTGTTGTAAGATTTTTCTATATATTTTATGTTATATTTCTTGCTCCACTCAACAAGTTTTTCGTTAGTCATTCCTTTGTGGGTTAAAACATTTGAGAGAGCAAATTCTACTCCTTTTTCATTTAGATAATCAAGAAGTTCAAGAAGTTGAGTTTCCTCATTTACCCCCCAGTTTTTGAACCCTCTTTTTCCGTCATTATATGAAGCATTAGAAATCAGATACGGAGGGTCGCAATACACAAAATCATTTTTCCCTATATCAAAACCATACAAAAAGGTAAAGTCTTTTGAATGAAACTCAATGTTTTTGCTCTGCAGGGCATGTATAAAACTAATCAGATTTTCTTCTATCGTTTTATTATAAGCGCTTCTGTTTTTTCCGAACGGAGTATTAAACTCATGACGGGAGTTAAACCTTATTTGATGGTTAAAAGAATAACAAGTAAGAATAAACAAATCCAAAATATCTTTATTTTTGTTGTAATCTTTACGCAGAGTCAGGTACCCTTCTGTATTTTCTTCACTCAAATCGTATTTTGCGATACGGGAATAAATATCATCAATAACTTTTAAACCATTTTCTTTAAAGTATTCAAACATCTGGGATAAAAATACATTGTGGTCATTATAGATTATTTTGTCTGCCCCGACATTTATCCCCACATTAAATCCGCCCCCAAAAAGGTCAACAAACGTGCTGATGCCTTTGGGAAAACATGGAAGAATTGAATCTAAAATTTTATATTTACCCCCTGTGTAATTCAGAGGTGACTTAATATACATGCTCATTACAAATCCTTCCTCATATAAAATATCAACTCTTTAAGAGTATTATTAGTTTTAACTTTATTGCTTTTAAACCGTCTGTAATCAATCTCATACATCTTACAGCTCGTTCCGTATTTGCGCAAAACAGCTTCAATATCATTTACACCCATCAAACCTTCCGTGCTGTAGCTTACAATAATATGTTCAAATTTTGCATTCTTTATCAAGTCTTCAAAAGATTTTAAAACAACATTTTTCTTGCAATAATTTGATTTTACTTCGTTTTCTCTTAATCCGGTAACTCCTTTAAGATTGGGAAAATCATATTTTGCAACTGTTTCAAGCAAATGATAATTTGATGAATACTGCCTTTTGTTATATGGGGGATCAACGTATAGAATATCCCCGCTTATACTTTTGATTAATTCATTTCCGTCTTGATTAAATGCTCTGTTAGCTTTGCCGTTATCAAATACTTCTATATCTTTAAGGACTATATCATTTAAAGAACGCTTATCCCAAAATTTATTATAAGCCCCATACGTTCCTGAAATATTGGATACAAAAGGAATTGTCTCAACTAAAACAGCTATAAGATAATAAAACTCAAAATCATTTATTAAACCTTCTCCATGCCAGTCTTTAATTTTATTTCTAATGTAATCTATCTTCAAAGCGTTTGATTCAGATAAATACATTCTGCCTCCGGCAGGAGAATAATTATTTACACAAAATCTTTTTTCTTTTTTCAATTCGGTTAATTCATTTGAATCCAATTCATTAAAATATTCAACAGGGGTAAATCCAAGTTTCTCAAACTTAGGAACGGTATTATTTTCTATAATTGCTTGTTGAATACAGTATGAAAAGTATAATAAATCATTAGTGATTACTTTATATTTTTTCTTAAAATAATTCCCTACACATACAGTTCCCGAAAAAATATCACAAAAAGTCTCGGCAGATTGTACATTTTCATCAATAACCCGCTCGATTTCTCCTAATAATAACTTCTTACTCCCGATATAACGCATAATTAGATAATATCATGAAAAAGGGTTGTGTTTAATTCAGTTTTCATTGATAATTTTGTTATGGCAAGGAAAAAGAAAACACAAGGTATAGGAAAAAATAAGGTCATAAGTTTTGGAATTACATTTCTACTTATGGCAACGGGATTGTATTATATCGGCCTAAATTATGTTCCGAAGAAATGGTACGAAACTCAAACAATGATGCCTAATCAGGTAGAGTCATACTACGTTAATCAATGGTGTACCTCAGATTTTGGGCGCAAAGAAGCTATTTTATGGGATATGACAAGAGTTGACTGTTTGACAAAGGACTATGCTATTGAATTTGATTTTGCAAAAAAATGGGCTGAAAGCATAGGACAAGCTCTTTATTATTCCAAAATGACAGGTAAAGCTCCTGCGGTTGTTCTCATTTTAACATCACCGACAGATTACCACTATGTAAAGAGGGTTGAAAGACTTGATAACGGAATAAAAATATTCCTCGTAAAAGCTTTTTAATATAATTCACCCTTTACCCTTACCCACGCAAGAAATTAGTAATAAGCCTTTTTGTTTTGCACCATATACAAGAATCTTTTGGAATATAATCTTTAATCTCAGATATCATATAAGGTTCAGGCTGAGGCGTTCTTTTATATTCAACAGCAGGTTTACCTAAAAGCATTGCATAAACCGGTGTATATCCCCTCGGAATTTCCAAAATATCACATAACTCAGGGAAAAGTTTTATGCACAATTCCGCATATCCGCACCAGCATGTCCCTAAACCTAAGCTCTGTGCATATAGTTCAATATAGCTAAGAGCAATAACCGGATCTTGTTCTGCACAAGGAGCTGTAATAGGAGAAGAAACTACTATCATATGCGGCGCACCCCTGAAAATTATGTCCTCTCCTTTTTCAAATGATTCTTTATAAGCTTCAAAATGCTTAACTACAGGTGAAAGAATTTTATTATTCAACAATTTTACAAATCTTTTATTAACTTTCTTTTTCATTACCTCCATTACCGACTTTTTCTCAACGATTGAAAAGTGCAATTTATGTGAATTACACCCGGTCGGAATGTAAGGCAGCATATTTTTTATAAGTTTAAGTTCAAAGTCAATTAATTCTTCATCCTTAAATTGACGAATACTTCTTCTTGACTTTATCAAGGATAAAACATCTTTTGTCGAAACATCTTCTGAATCTTTCGGATTCTTATCATTAAAGCTCAACGCACCTTGCGGACATATCATCATACAATGTTGACAGCCCAAGCATCTTGCTTCCTCTTTCATATAAGGGTAATTATTTTGGTTCATGTCGATACACTTGGAAACGCAGTCTTTCACGCATAATCCGCATTGTACGCACTTTTTCTTATCTATTTTTATTGTATTCATAAAAGCTCCTTATTTATAAATTAACATAAAAATCTTTTAATACACTCATAAAATAATTAAGTTTTGTAAAACACTAAAAACTACATATAAACAGGAATTTCTTGCTTAACAAAAACTTTTTAACCAATAAAGAGGCAATTTTTCAAAAGAGAAATACTTTATATAAATATACACATATGGAGATTTCGAGGATTAATGGGTTTTAATATTGATTATCATGGCAGTTTCCCTTCAAAACCGTCAGCTAAAGCAATAAAAAACGAAAATTATAATACCAGAGTAGCACTGTGGCAAATGCCGTACTGCTCCAAATACCGCTTTTATGATAAAGATAACTCCAAGTGGTTTGAAGCTATAAACAAAAACTATGATAACGAGATAGAAAAAGTTGAAAAAGGCTTGGGCATAAGCCTTAACCGATTTAAAGTCTATACCAAAACGATAGAATACGAAGATGAATCAGTTGAAGAAATCTCTAAATACCCTAACGGTAATGAAGTTAAGGTTACAAAAGGCTTAAATCATGTATTAGTTTATATTAAAGATAAAGAAGGCAGACCTGTTGCAGAAAAAATCTACAACTATCAAAGCAACGAAGGCAGAAAAATTCTATACAAGTATTTAAAACAAGGTAATAACACACTAACCATTATCCAAGTATTTTCATACGATACTCAAAAAAACAAAAGCTCAGATATAGTAAACTTCGGCTATACTTCGCTTCCGTCAACTTTAACGGATAATTGTCAATTTGAAAGAGAACACTACTTAATCAACGGACAAGAAGCTAAACTGGTAAAATCAGATTGCGGAGAATACATAGTAAAAGATAAAAACAGAAAAAAATTTATTTTTAAAGATTACTAATCTAAATAATTCAAAGCCCTTTTTTATTATAATTTTTTATGATAAATTAGAACTATGTTAGTTTCCGTTATAAATAAAATCAACGAATTAAATGAGTGGATGTTTTCACCTATCGACGGTTTAGTGGAAAAACTGCCGTTTGCGGATTGGGTTATAGATGCAATTTGCGATAGCGCACATCTTTTACCGTTTTTATTCATTGTATTTTTAATAATTGAGTTATTAGAATTCTTTTATGCAGATAAAATAAATTCATTGCTTAAAAAGACAGGTAAAAGCGGAGTTTTGGTAGGAAGTTTAGCTGCAATAATTCCTCAATGCGGATTCTCCGTTATTGCGAGCAGTCTGTATTCAAAAAGAATTATAACAAGAGGGTGTTTAATTGCCGTTTATCTTGCTACATCAGATGAAACCATTCCTATTTTGCTTGCAACACCTGCAAAAGCTTATTTGATAATTCCTATCGTTGCAGTTAAGCTTGTTATCGGTCTTGTTGCAGGATATTTGATTGATATAATAAGACCGCAGGCAGTAGTAAAAAATGAAGATTTTTCGGTTGATTTTATGGAAGAAGAAGGCTGCTGTAAGCACGATATTGAACACGGTCACAAAAGGGAAATTCTTATTCACCCGATTATACATACGGCTAACGTTTTTGGATTTATCCTTATAATTACATTAATCTTAAATTACTGCTTGGAAAGTGTTTCAATCACAAACCTGCTTGAGGGCGGAAAGTATATTCAACCAATCATAGCATCTTTTATCGGTTTAATTCCTAATTGCGCCATATCAATAGGTGTAACAATGATGCTTATAAAAGGCTCAATAACCTTCGGTGCTGCAATGAGCGCTTTACTCGCAAATGCAGGATTAGGGCTTTTAGTTTTATTAAAAAATAACGATTTTAAAGATACCGCAAAAATTATAGCTTTTCTTTTGGCAATAAGTATTGTATCAGGAATGGTATTAACCGCAATTATGTAAACAGTTGACCAATTGAGTATTAAGAAAAATCCCATAATAATTTTTGTATGAAAATTATTATAATCGGCGGTGTTGCAGCAGGTGCAAAAACCGCAGCAAAAACTAAACGCTCTCTCCCTGATGCAGAAGTCCATATTTATACAAAAGATAACTACGTTTCATATTCGGCATGCGGAATGCCTTATTATATAGCAGGAGATTTTCAGGATTGGAAACAGCTTATAATCCGTCCCACAGAAGAGTTTGAAAAAAGCGGAGTACACGTTCATACAAGAAAACTTGTAACAAAAATTCTTCCTTCGGATAAAAAAATAATGGTCAAAAATCTTGATACGGAAGATATACAGTTTGTTGAGTATGACAAACTTGTTATTGCAACGGGCGCAGAGCCGATTATGCCGAGCTTTGCAAATCCCGATTCAAAACTCATATACCCCCTAAGAACTCTTAATGACGGTATAGCACTAAAGGAAGGTATGCTTCAAGCCAATCATATTACTATTGTCGGAGGCGGATATATTGCAGTTGAACTCGTAGAAGGTTTTGTTAAAAATAACAAAAAAGTTACGCTGATTGAACGCTCACAGTTTGTCCTTTCAATGCTTGATGAGGATATTTCCGCTCTTGTTCAGGATTATATTTTGGCAAATTCAAATAATTTGGTAAAAATAATAAACAATGACACGGTTAAAGAAGTAAAATAAAAAAATTCCTGCATAACCGTAACAACAGAAAAAGGCGAAACTTTTCAAACAAATATGATGGTTGTAGCATCGGGAGTAAAGCCTGTTGTAGATATTGCATCAGATGCGGGAATAACTTTGGGAAAAACCGGTGCTATAAAAGTAAACAGTCGTATGGAAACAAACATAAAAGATATTTATGCTTGCGGGGATTGTGTTGAAAAAATAAACATGGTTTCAAACACTCCTGTTTGGATACCTTTAGGCTCAACTGCAAACAAGGAAGGACGAGTTTGCGCAATAAATGTATCCGGAGGAGTTGAAGATTTTGAAGGAATTATGGGTTCATCCGTACTCAGGTATAGGGACTTGAACATTTCAAGAACAGGACTGACCGAGAAAGAAGCTTTAAAACTCGGCTATGACGCTTTGTCAGTAATCATAACAAAACGGGATAAGGCAGGATATATGCCTGAAGTTAAAAATATTACATTAAAACTTGTAGCGGACAAGCGTTCACACAGGCTTTTGGGCGCTCAGGCAATAGGCTGCGGAGATGCAGATAAAAGAGTTAATACGGTATCTGTAGGGCTTCTTAGAAATATAACAGTTGAAGAGCTTATTGATGTTGACCTAACTTACGCACCGCCTTTTTCAACAAGCATTGATATATTAATCTCTGCCGCACAAATTCTAAAATCAAAACTAAGCTAATCTATCCCTCTTCGAGCAGAGTCTTTTCACCATACGCAGTTAATCTGTATTCTGATGCACCCACAACACCTGTTAAATCAGGCAGACATTCTAAGTATTCACGGTTTATTGCCTCTTGAATAACGCTGTGGTCAAGAATGATTGCAATATTCTGCATCAATTTTGCGTTAAGTTGTTTTAGTGTAAATCTCGGTTTTTGCTCATATTGGGTAAAGTAATATGCCGTCATAAGCAAATAATCTATCTTCTTATCAACCTTACGACCGCTTATATAATTCAAAAACGCATTGTCTTTTTTAATTGACGGATTCGGTTTGAAGGACAATTCCGATTGCGGAGTTTGCATAGAACGGTCTAAAATTGTGTCAAAAACATTCTGAACATTTTCGTTCTCAGTTTGAATAGTTGGTTTTGGCTCTTCTTCCTGTTTAGGAGGAGCGTAAAGAGCATCTATACCTTGCTGAGTTTCTTCTTCCTTTGATACAGGTTTTGTTTCAACAACCTCAGGTTTAGGCATATTCTTCAACTGCTCATCAATTTTTCTTTGAGTCAACTCGCGTTGAGACACTGCCGGCTGACTTTGATGCACAACAGTTTCAGTTCCCTTATGTTTACTTACATATTCGGAAACTTTTCTAACCCATTTTTCAAACTCATCAACAATCATATCCCTATCGGTTGTTGTTAGTGAAAGTTGGTATTTACCTTTAGTGACTTTAAACGAATAAGTTGTCATAATCTAAGACCTATCTGTTCGGTGCATCTTGTAAGAGCTCATCTCTCCATTTATTAAGTTGTTCTTCTACAAACTCCAAATCATCTGATTTAAGTTCAATTTCGATATCACCTTTTTTCATTTTGAATACGTATTCGTGCATTTTTACTCCTTAGTTTAAGAGGTAATTACCCCTGCCCTTAAAACAAGTTTACTCTAAAGTGAGATAACATGCAAGTTTATGTAAAAATCTTATTTTACAAAAATTGAATCAAGCCTTTTAAAAACGTCATTGAGGTTGTCAATTAATACTATTTCCCCCCTTAATCTTGATGCACCTTGAAAACCGTTTAAATAATACGGGTAAAATTTACGGCAGAATTTGACACCCACTTTTTCGCCTCTAAGCTCAACTTCTCGTTTCAAATGGTCTCTGAGCGTTTCTATTTTTTCCTCCAATGTCGGCGGAGGTAAATATATTCCCTGATTCAAATATTTTTCTATTCGCCCGATAAGAGTAACGTCGCCCAGAACTCCACGCCCTACAGCAACTCCGTCGGCTTGCGATTGTTCAAGACATTCAACTGCGGTTTCTATAGAAGTAACATCTCCGTTTGCAAAAACAGGAATATCAACACTCTTTTTCAAATCTGCAATTTTCTTCCAATCAGCCTTTCCGCCGTACATTTGAGAGCGTGTTCTTCCGTGAATTGTAATAAAATCCGCACCTGCTTCCTGCATTTTTTCACCGAATTCGACAAAATTAAGTTCATCAAAAGTATATCCCAAACGAAATTTTACACTCAGGGGTAAATGAATATTTGATTTGACCTCTCGTACTATTTCCTGTGCCAAATCAACATTTCTCATTAATGCACAGCCGTCAGTACCTTTAACAACCTTGTTAACCGGACAACCCATATTTATATCAATCATATCCGCATACTGCTCCAGATACTTCGCACAATCCGCTATCATTTTAGGTTTATGCCCGCTAAGCTGGTATGAGATTGGTGAATGATTTTCCGCACGTTCAAGAATATCCCCGCCTTTTGATTGGGTTAAAAATTCAGAGCTTATCATCTCCGTTGTTAAGAGAGCAGCCCAAGAATTTTCACGCACAAGCGAACGCAATACATAATCCGTAATTCCCGCCATCGGAGCAAGAGATACCTTTGAGGATATTAAATGTTGTATCATTTACCCGCCTTCTTTACCCGCATTTACTTTAAGTATTTACAAAGCTTACCCCTTTACCCTCCGGCATAAGGCTCAAGTTCTTTTGCTCTGTCTTTTGCATATTTTAAATATTCATCATCTGTTGAATATTCTGAGATAAATTTCTTGTAATACTTGAAAGCATCTTTATAATTTTCCAAACCGTCATAATCAACTGCAGCCATATAATTTGCTATCGGAAAATCTTTTGAGTATTTGAGAACATTCAAATAATCAGCAATAGCCTGTTTTGGCTGTTTTTGCTCGTCATAAATTAATGCTCTGTAATAGTACGCATAAGCATTATTATATTCCTTCTTTATAACCTCATTAAATTTTGCAAGAGCGTTTGTTAAATCCTTTTTATCAAACAACTCTATACCTGAATTTAACACACCTAAAGTACCGTTTTGAGAAACGTACGATAAAAGTGATTTTGCTTCTGATTCAGGATTCAAAGCTATCGCTTTTTTCAAATATGTTTCTGCATCGTTCCATTTTCGCTGTTCGGAATACAAGTAACCGATATAGTATGGAATTTCAGCATTTTTAGAATTCAAAGCCTCTGCTTTTTTGTAATACGCTATTGCATTATCATAATCATTCAAAGCCTGATATGAAGCCGCAACACCAAGCATTGTACTTTCCGTTGCAGGAGTAATATCCAAATACTGTTTTATAGCCTTTTTATAATCCTTTGCCTCATAACTTGCCGCAGCAGCAGAGATACGAGTAGAATCATAATCACCCTGCATCTCTTTTAAAGTTTTTAAAACGGTATTATTTGTCGGAAATTTTTCTTTTGCTACATTAAGAGTTGTAATTGCACTTCCGTAATCGTCTTTTGAAGCGTAACAAATTCCCAAATTAATATATGCATCAGCTTTATTCTGGTCTTTTTGTAAATAAGCACGGTATCCGCGAATTGCCTCATCAATTTTACCTTCTTTGTGCAGCTTATATGTATAGTCGTATAACTCGGCATTTGTACCGTTTTGAGTTAAATATTCAATATATTCTATAGGAGACATCGTATCTTTCAAAATTTCCGTCACAGCATCTCTTGCTCCAATGTTTTGAGGTTCAAGAGTTAAAACGGATTTATACATACTCAAAGCCGTTTGCTTATCTCCCATTTCAGCAAGAGCGCTTGCTTTATAATACATTGCCTTTGTGTTGCTCGGCTCTAATGTCAAAACAGAATCGTATGCCTCAATCGCACGTCTGTAGTCTTTTTTCTGCTGATACAGTGTTCCGACATTCAATCTTGTAAGCGTACTGTTCGGATTAAGCCTTTCAGCCTTACCATAGTAGCTCAAAGCTGACTCCAAATCTCCTTGTGCCTGTTTTATAGCACCGATATTGGCATTCAAATCAGCGTCATTTGGTGTTACGGCGAGTTTTTTGAGATAAATTCTTTCCAACGCATACAAAACTTCCATATCACCTTTTGCATTTGCTAATGCATCATTATACTGGCTTACAGCAGTGTCATATTGACCGATTTTATCCAACGTTCTTGCGTATTTCATTTTGGTAACACTGTCATATGGGTTAATTTTTAACGCTTTTTGATAGTAATCCGCAGCTCGTTTGTCATTGCCTAAAAGCTTCATCAAATCACCAATCTGAGCATTACCGTCAGCTCCATATTTCTCTGACTCCGCAGCTTTGGCAAACTCATACGATGCAGCCGAAAAATTAGCAACCGCTCGAAGCTCTTCCGCTTTTTTATACCTTGCACTCGGCGTAGTATCTGCACCGGTTACTTTCAAACATTGGTTAAGATTTCCGCTAGCAGACTGAATCATACCAATAGAATTTTGAATATCCTGTTCATTATCAGGGTACATTTTTAAATAAAATAATGCACTCCTAAAATCGTTTGCAGCCTTATCATAATCTTTTTCCGTATTTGCATAATATGCCGCCCTTGCAAGGTAAGCATTAACAATACCGACTCTTGCGGAATTATCCAAATAATTTATTCTCATCGCCTTGCGGAATTCAACAATCGAAGAAGAATATTGGTTTTGCATTAAATAATTTTGCGCTGCATTATAATGCTCGGCAAAAGCTCCCGTAACCGCTCCAAAAACATTTCCCTGCACCAGTATTGTACTTACGGCTATACAACAAACTGTCCTTAAAAAACTTTTCTTCATACCAATATATTACTACAATCTCTTTTCAATGTATATAACCATTAGGATAAATCTCTTTTTTAATTTATATATTCTTTACAAGTGCGTCAAAAACATCTTGCGAAATTAATCCTGATTCTACGTCTTTTTTGATGATCTCCAATGCTTCTTCTTTTGTACAAGCACTGTGATAAGGTCTTTCTTCTGTTAGAGCCGAATATTTATCGGCAGTTTCCAATATTTGCAAGCTTAAACTAAATTCAAAATCCTTATCTGCAACAGGATAACCGGTTTTATCAGAATTTTGATGATGGTATTTTACAAGATTTAAAACTCCTTCACTAACCCCTAAACTTTTTAAAAGCTCGTACCCGAATTCTGAATGAAGCTCCATTACTTGCTTTTCATCAGGATTTAATGAGCCTGCTTTGCCTAAAATCTTTTCAGGAATAAGAACTTTACCGTAATCATGCAGCATAGCAGCTTGTTGAAGTTCAGGAAGATTTACCTCTTTTTTCAATTCGGCAGGTAATGCTGAATATATTTTTGCTGCAATTGTACGAGTAACGGCTAAATGTCCTTTTTGAAGTTCATTTAATGCTTTTATATTAACTTTTAGCGGCAAATTATGCTCTTTTAACAAAGCCATAATCCTTGGATTAGACTTTGCAATGCTCTCAATTTCTTTTGTTGTCTTAAATTTTGAATTAATCGGATTGGTATTAAAACCGTCTCGTTGCGGTTCAAAACCTTCTTGCTCAAACGCAGAAACCTTCCCGCTGCCCTTAAAATTTGTACTGTGTACATAAGCAGCGCTACTAAGCGGGATTGCAAATAAATTTGTAAGGTTGATTAATGCCATCTAAATCCGAATTTCCTATATACTTATATAAAGTATTTTTTTAATGAATTTTTGCCATGTTTTCAAGCTTATATTAACATATGTAACAAAATTTTAAATAAAATTAAAGTTTTGCAAAAAAAATGCCGATAAATTAATTGTTAATAAAGATGAGTATAGTTCATGGCAGATTCATTCAACTACAAAAAAGATTTTAGTGACACCCATTTTGAGCAGTATGACGGCAAAATGGTATTAAAATCTAATGACCCCAAAACACAGGATATTTTTAATAAGATTCTGTCAGTTTTTGATGAAAATAAAAACCAAAAACTTGATGCAAAAGAAATTCAAACAATATGGCAAAACGTAAAATCTGCAGATAAAAATGAAGACGATACTATTACAGTTAAAGAGCTGGAAGCTTACATAAAGAAAAACAAAATTTTATCAAAGCTTAACCTTAATGCAGAAGATTTATTAAAATTCATTAAAATTACAGATAATACTATTGATAAATCTTTCGCAAGAACTAAAGCCAAAACGGAACAAAGATTGCTGGAAGAATTGAAGAAAAAATACCCTTCCGACAAATATGAAGTTTCATTCACTACGCAAAACGAAAATATTAGTACAATATCAGTAAAGGACAAGAAAAGCGGAAATACAATATTAAGGGGTATTGTCAACGAAAACGGCAGTTATAATTACACAATAATGGATAAAGAAGCATACTTTTTTAATAAAAATGGTCAACTGGAAATGTATTCGAAGTTGGACGACAATAATGTTTGGCAAAATGGTGATCCTATTAGTGATGCCATCTATAAAAATATTACCGCAAAAACATCTCTGGGCTTGCCGACAACAGGCAAAGATATAGAAAAACATATAAAATTAATCACACCTGATAATATATTACAAGTATTCTCCAACTACCAAGGGAACTATGAAGAAACACTATTAGAAGCAATCGAAGGGGAATGGGGACTTGATGATAAAGTCAAAGAAAAATTGAAACAACATCTCAATAAATGTTTGCTACAATCAAATGTATGGAAATATAATAAACCCAATACAAAAATAGATAAAAAAATATTCCAAGGCAAAATAGGTGACTGCTGGTTTTTAAGCTCGATTGCCGCTGCTGCAGTAAAACCGAAAGGGTTGAAAATTCTAAATGACACAATTAAAGAAAATCCTGACGGTACATATACTGTAAAATTTAAAGGTGCGGATAAAGCTTATACAGTAACCCCATTAGAAATATTTAGTGCATCCGATTACGAAGAAGGAGACTGGGATGCAAGAATTCTAGAAATTGCTGCACAAAAACATTTTAATATTTTAGGTATCGAATATGGCGGGCAACCTTCAACAGCATTAGATTTAGTTTTAGGAACTTCCTATAGTCAATGGAAAGATTTTCTAAGTTTTATAAATCCATTCGATAGCAATACTGATGAAGACCTAAGAAAGATAATAAAAGATCCAAATACTGTTGTAACAACTGGAATCAATCCAATTCTAAGACTCGGTATAGCTTTTGAAGGGAATTTAAAAGATAAAGAATATGAAGAAGAAATCAGTTGGGCACACGCATATGCCGTTGTTGATATGGACAATAAATATGTATATCTAAAAAACCCATGGCATACAGGAGATCCGACCAAAAAACATACAGAAGAAACATTTAAAATGCCGATAGAAGAATTTAAAAAACATCTTATGGATATTACTTATGTAAGACTTGACTAGCTCTTTAACCCATTTGCCCAATCTCTTGCAAGCATTTCACCTTTGCCTTCGGGTTTAACTTTTATCAAACGCAAAAGCCCCGAGCCTGTTTTAACGTCTATTCCGAGTTTAGAAATTCTTACAAAATCTCCAATATTTCCTTTTATATCTTCATTTAACGGTTCTGTTTCCATAACCTTAATGATTTTATCCTGATAGATAAAAAACGCCCCAGGGCATTTATACACCCCTCGCACAAGGTTATGAAGCTCTTGCGCCGGTTTTGCCCAGTCTATCTGACACTCTTCTTTCTTAAGTTTATCAGCAAAACATAAACCGTCTTCACATTGTTTTTGCGGTTTTAGTGTTCCGTCTTTTAAGCCTATAAGCGTTTCCTCCAGCAGCTTTGGTGAATGAGATGCACATATCTCAAACAACTCAACACAATTCATATTCGGAGTTATTTCAATCGGCTCTTTCATACATATATCACCGCAATCCAAACCAAGCTCGGTAATCATAGTGCAAATTCCGGTTATTTTATCACCGTTAATAATAGCCCTTTGAATAGGATTTGCGCCACGATATTTAGGCAAAAGCGAGACGTGAAGATTTATTGTTTCATACTTAGGGATATCCAAAACCTCTTGTGAAAGAATTTGCCCAAATGCAAATGTTACAAAAAAGTCAGGCTCTAATTTCTTTAAAGCTTCAATTATTTCAGGCTCTTTCCTTATTGATTTCGGCTGAAAAAATGGTAACTGATGTTCTAACGCAAAGACTTTTATGGGACTTGGCATAAGCTTTTGTCCTCTGCCTGACGGCTTATCCGGCTGAGTTACTACCGCCAAAACGTCAAAATTCTCGGAATTATACAAGTATTCCAAAGATGGCAGTCCTATATCAGGAGTTCCAAAAAATACTATACTAATCTTTTTGTTCATCGGCTTTTTTAACTTTCTCTTCCAAAAGCTTTTCAATCTCAGGCTCTAAATCCGGCTCTTCCAATATTTTATCTACTTCCAACGGAGGCAGATTATGCTCTGAAAGCTGAGTTTCCGCATCAAATCTGTTTATAACGTGGTCAATAAATAAAACACCGTTTAAATGGTCAAATTCGTGTTGAATACAGCGTGCCAAAAGCGTTCCGTCTTTTGCTTCAAGAACAAAAGAACGCCCGTTTCTGTCCATAGCCTTTACCATTACATTTGCATAACGTTTTACATCAGTAAAAGCTTCAGGAAAACTCAAACACCCTTCGTGGCTTATTACCGCTCCTGATTTTTTGATAATTTTAGGATTGATAAACACCATCGGGTTTAGAGGTTCATCACCTGTCGAAACATCAATAACAAAAACTCTTACATTTTCGCCGATTTGCGGCGCTGCAAGCCCTACACCGTTTTGAGCATACATTGTATCCAGCAAATCTTCAACCAAAACTTTTATTTTCTGTGAAACCTTATGAACTTCCTTTGAAGGCTCTCTTAATGACGGCTCGCCATATTTAACAACTTTTTTTATTGACATATTCAATTCCTTTATCTATTTACATCTTACCATAAAATGAACATTAATGGTAGAATAATCGTTATGTGATTAAAGGGGTTTCTATGCGCAAAATTTTTATTATACTCTCAATTATTTTATTAACCGTATCAGAATCTTTTGCATACGCAATAAAAATTTATGATGAATACGGCAACAGAATTGGAACATACAGAAAGAATGGCGACAAATATGAACTGTATGATTTTAATGATAAAAAAGTTGATAACCCTGAAAAATTAATGAAAAACCCTCCGAGCCAAAGAACACTAAAAGAATATCAACAAACATTTTATGACCAAAACATGATGCCAATAGGCACATGGCGTTCAGGCTTCTACGGAAGCAACGGAAGGTATTACCCCAGACATGTTGAATTCTATCCAACCGGCTTTTATAAGACAAGAAGCCCATATATTGTAAGACCTAATGCAAACGGTTTTTACAAATATGCAGACTATAAAGATAACGTAAATTTCGTTGATACAAGATACCCTAAATTCCACAAATTTGTACCATAAAGTATTATATGTATTTTGATGGGTTATCTTTTAAATGTCCATAAATCTTTTTGGAATAAGACCAAGAATGGGATTAATTCCAAACGACCTGCAAGCATATCAATCATTAGGATAGATTTAGTTAATGATGTTAAATCTGCAAAACTTCCCAAAGGCCCGATTACCTGTCCAAGTCCAGGGCCAATGTTTCCGACTGCCGCAACAGAACCGACTACAGCTATAATCGTATCCTTTTCTATCATTGCAATAAGAAATCCTGATAAAACAATAAACGCAAAATAGAAAGATACAAACATAAGAGTTTGGTACAAAATCTCTTTCGGAACGGTATAATTACCAATCTTGATATTATAAACAGCCTTTGGATGAAGAATTTTCATCATCTCACTCTTCATTATTTTAAAAATCAAAAGCCATCGGGTAACTTTTAAGCCGCCGCCCGCCGAGCTTGCGCAGCTTCCGAAAAGCATAATTGTAAACAAAAGAATTTTGCTTGTGTAATCCCATTTTGCAAAATCAACACTGCAAAAACCCGTTGATGAAACAAGCGAGGAAACATTGAAAAATGAATGCACAAGGCTGTCAAAAAACGTATAATGCATATTTGCAAACAACGAGCCTGCAAGTAAAATTGATATTACAAAAACTACTCCGAAATATATTTTAAACTCTTCATTTTTGAACAGCAAAAACGGATTAAACTTTGTCCAAGCTTTATGCTGCAAATTAAAGTTAGCTCCCGCAAAAAACATAAAGAATGTTATTGTCCAGAGAATTCTGTGAGAAGAGCCTATTAAGCTTGTATGATTTGGTGAAAAACCTCCGCCTGAGAGAGAAGAAAGCGCATGGCATACAGAATCAAACCAGCACATTCCAAACCCTTTAAGTAAAATGATTTCAAGCAAAGTAAGCCCTGCATATATTTTCCAAAGCGCAGCAGCCGTACTTTTGATACGCGGTGTAAACTTTTCTTCCGTCGGTCCTGGGGCTTCAGCAAAGAATAACTGTCTGCCTGCAATAGCAAATTGTGGGAGTACGGCAATAAACAGGACAATAATACCCATGCCGCCGAGCCATTGTGTAAATGAGCGCCAGAACAAAAGTGCATGCGGATAATCAAAAGTTGTAAACGCTGTTGCACCTGTTGTTGTAATTCCTGATACGGCTTCAAAGAGAGCATTTATAGGACTTATTCCAAAAAACATGTATGGGATTGATGCAAACAAGGCTGCAAAAATCCAAGAAAAAGTTACAACTGTCAAACCTTCAGATTTTTTAATATCATTAACCGCTTTTATATTTTTTGTTTCAGGAATTATTCTTTTTATTACACTTGCTAATACCATCGCTGACAATGCAGCAATTAAAAAAGCAGGTACTGCGTTATATTCCTTATACCAAAGCGCAACTATTGCAGGAAATAACAACACTATGCTAAAGTGCTTAATTACCAAACTGAATGTATATGCCAGATATGTTAATCTCACTTTTAAATACCCTCAAAGAATTTTTTAATTATCGGGGCATTTGCGCTTGTCGTAAAGACGATAATGCTGTCTCCGCTCATTAACTCAGTAGCTCCGTGAGGAATAATAATTCGATTTCTGCGTTGAATTACACCCAAAACAGCTTTAGGAAGTTTTAAATCCATAAGTTTTTTTGTTACAAAATTTTCAGGTAGAATGATGTTCAAAACTTCTCCCTGTCCTTGTTCTACTGTTGCCAAAATACCAATATTCGTATCTTTTATGTTGTTCTTTATTTCGTTTAAAGATGCTGTTTTTGATGATATAGCAATATCAATTCCAACCTGCTCAAATAATGCAATATTTGTATCTTTTGAAACTCTTGAGATAACTCTCTTTGCGCCGAGATGCTTTAACAGAAGAGAACATAACAAATTCTTTTCGTCATTATCAGTTACGCTTACTACAACATCAGACGAGGAAATGTCTTCTTCATTTAATAATTCTATATCTGTTCCGTCACCGTTAATAATAAGCGCATTATTAAGCTCTTCGGAGAGGTAGCTGCATCTTTCTTCATCCTTTTCAATAATTTTTAGCTTTAAGCGCAGATTTTCTAATGTCTTAGCGAGTTTAAGCCCTACATTTCCTCCGCCGATTATTGTAACATATTTTACAAACTCTTTTTCGTGGAAAAATTTGCCTGCCAGTATGTTTAATGAATGAGAAAGTCCCATAAATATAACTTTGTCGCCTTCAAGAAGTGTAGATTCTCCATTAGGAATAAATAGTTCTCCTTCACGTGTTATACCGACAATCAAAGTATCTTTCGGGAATTCACAATGCTTAACCTGACTGTTTACAAGAGGTGAATATTTTGGAATTTTATATTCAAGCAGTCTCGCTCTTCCGTCTGCAAAGTATTCGACATCAAGCGCTTTTGCAACGGTAATTATTCTGAAAATTTCTTGTGTTAAAAGCTCTTCCGGCCAAATAACGTTATCAATATATAAATCGCTGTTGTAATCTGCATCTTTTGCAAGACCGAGAGAAGATTTGTATTCTTCTTTTCTTACAAAACACAGTGTTTTAGCTTTACTTACCCTTTTAACAGTCAAACAGGCAACTATATTAAGCTCGTCAGAATGATTACAAGCAATAAAAACGTCAGCATTTTTTATGCCCGCCTGTTTTAATATATCCATGTTTGATGCATTTCCGGATATGAAACTCAAATCCAGTTTATTGAAAGCATCAACCTTGTTTTTCTCTTCATCTATTACGGTTATATCATTGTCGGTGAAAAACTCATTTGCTATCATAAAGCCAATATCGTTTGCACCAAAGATTATTATTTTCATACGTTTATTTTATGCATAAAAGTATAGGTAGTCAAATTGTTAACTATAATATTTTAAAACTTTTTGAATTTTCTCATCGGGTTCTATTTCAAAAGATAATATTTCCCCGCTGAAAGGTTTTGGGAATAAGAGTTTATATGACTGCAAAACTTGTTCTTCTGTCTTAATTTTCATTTTTCCGAAGCCATACAAAGTGTCATTATAGACAGGATGCCCAATTGATGCGAGGTGAACTCTTATTTGATGCGTTCTTCCGGTTACCAAATGTACTTCAATCAAAGTTGCATCCTTAAATCGTTTTAGAATTTTAACCTCAGAAATGCTCTCTTTTCCTCCGGCTTCTACAATTCCCATTTTTTGAGGCTGATTAGGATTCCTTCCAATAGGTTTATTTATTGTAAATTCATCTTCTTCAATGACACCTTTAACAACAGCAAGATATTTTTTTGAAATCTCATGGTTTTTCATTTTTTCAACCAGATATTCGTGAGTTTTATTATTTTTAGCAATCATCAAAAGCCCCGATGTATTTCTGTCGAGGCGGTGAATAATCCCTCTTCTAAACTCACCGTTTATGTCGGAAAGATTTTCACCATATTTATACAAAAGAGCATTGACTAATGTTCCTGAGGTTTCAACCGTTGTCGGGTGGGTTAACATTCCTGACGGCTTATTAATAACCGCCATATTTTCGTCTTCGTAAACAATATCAAGGGGTAAATTTTCAGGCTCAATTTTTAGGACTGTATCTTGAATATTCAGCTCAATAACATCTCCGCTTTTGATTATGTATGAAGGTTTTGTTTCTTTTGAATTAACCAAAACCGAACCTTTTTTTATTTCGCTTGCGAGTTTAGAGCGCGAAAAATCCTGCATATATTCTGCAAGATAAGAATCTAACCTTTTTTCTTCACATAAATCATCAACAACAATTTTCATGATTATATTATAATATACAAATTACTTGATAATAACAATCTCGCCTTTTTCAACAATCGATGCAAGTTCTTTAATTACATCATTATCCATTCTCATACACCCGTTAGAAACGTATCTGTCCGGAGTTGATTCAAAAGTTTTTTCGTAGCTTCTGCACCCATGAATAAATTCACCAGTACGAGTTTGTTCTCCGGTTTCGGTATCAATTTTTTTTAAAACTAAAACAAAAGGTCCGTAATCTTTAGGATTTCTTTTTCTCTTAGTACCTACAGCAGTTTTATATGGGTATTTTTCTTTATTAGAAACAATTCGTATGCCTTTGTCAGTCGGAGTGCTTTTTTTACCGCTTGCTATAAGATACGCATTAACAGGATTCCCGTCTTTATCATATCTGTATAAAATATTTTTGCTTATATCAACAACTATACCTGCTTTTTTCTTTTCACCTGCAATTACAATATCAGGCTCAGGCGCATATTTTAATACAGATTTATCCTTTACGCCCTGAGGTGTAATAAGCTTTTCAGCTTTTTCAAAAGTATCCTCAGACGCTTGTTCTGTTTGCGCCGGAAACAAAACAAGCTCTGTGCTGTCAGGCTTTATAGTAAAACTTGACTCATATTGCTGATTTTCAAATTTGAACAGTTTTAGCGAATCCTCTATCCTCATATTTATATAAAGATTTTTAGTTTGTAAAATTTGCCTAAACTGAGGAAAAAATGGAGAAATTTTTACAAAATGTAACGACAAAAGTTATTTTTATATGTTTGGTGTAGAATGTTAGAGTACAGGAAATATATGTATCGTACATATTACCGTAGAACAAAGTAAAGGACAGCTTTTTAGCTGATTTGATATATGAGTATTCAAGAGTGGTTTGAAAAACGTAAAGAAGCTCAAATTGAAAGAAGAGCTAAAGAAATAAAGGGCGTAGAAACAGATACACCCGAATTATGGACAAAATGCGTTCACTGTGAAACACAAATGCTTAAAACCGATTTGGAAGATAATATGATGGTTTGCCCGCATTGTGATTATCACTATAAAATAAGCGCAAGAAAAAGAATTAAGCAGCTTGTTGATGAGGATTCTTTTGAAGAATTATTCAAAAATATTATGCCGACAGATCCGTTAGAATTCTTTGACACAGAGTCTTATGCAGGCAGACTAAAGAAAGCCCAAGCAAAGACAGGTTTGGAAGAAGCCGTTGTTACAGGTTTAGCTGAAATCTGCGGACACAAGATTGCA
>JAEEGL016762552.1_pt1 | contig 24743 bp, 17 predicted proteins | sample 9134231 | NCBI WGS metagenome assembly JAEEGL01 (sample SAMN16246548, study PRJNA631951) | gut metagenome | biome: gut microbiome; feature: rumen; material: fiber-attached | host: Bos | place: Iran: Karaj | collected 2018-10
ACCTGCGGATGGTTTGCTCCCGTAAGTCTTACTTTATCGATCATCGGACTTGTACGCGTAAGCTCTTCGGGTAAGGACGGCAAGTCCATAGCTCTGGTCGGTGCCGCAGTATCCGCGTTGCTTATTGCTTACCGCATATACGACTTTATTATGTGATCCAAATTTATTAATACATGGAGGATAGAACTATGGGAAGTTACAGCGTTAAGTTCGGTATCGACACAAACTATTTTGATCCTGATTACAGATCATTGTATGTGAAGGTAATAGGCGAGACTGCGGTCACAGTAGAAGGCCGCGACGGTTCGTCTGAGGTGGACCAGTCATTTATTAAGGACATTGTGACCTTCGGTGTTAATGAGGCTCTCACGAATCTGTCCTCACAGCAGGTTTCCTACAAGAATTTGGCTGCACAGGCAGGTGTAATTAAGAGTGTCGTTGAAGCCGAGTTTGCTGAGAATAAGGTAACTTGCGCTTCCTTTAATATCGCAAGCATCAATCCCGATGCCAAGTGCAAGGAGAGAATCGAGCAGGTAGACCAGAGGAAGAAGATGGCTTCCATGTCTCCCGAGGAGCTTATGAAGATGCAGCAGGAAGCAGCACGTAAGGCTCAGGAGAAGTGGGACAGCTTGTCTCCTGAGGAGAAGCAGCGCATCCAGGAAGAATCCAAGAGGAAGGCCGAGGAGGCTGCAGAGCAAATGCGAAAAGCACAGGCTTTCGCTGCTAAGCAGGATCCTTCTACTTCAATGGGACAGGCAGCAAATACAGCAGCACAAATGGCTGCTCTGAAGGCTGCTGCTTTCTCTTCACCTGCACCTTTAAAGAAGTTCTGCTCAAACTGCGGTGCACCTGCCGGTCTCGGCAAGTTCTGCGGTGAGTGCGGCAAGCCTTTATAATTCTCATAGATACGATTTAAGAAATAGTTAAAGACTTCTCCTGTTTTTATCTGTATTATACAGATGAATTTAAGGGATATTGAACAGTTTAATTTCCATGTGTTGCTTAAGCGACGGATGAGCAAAACATTGCTCATTGTTATGGGTTTGCGCGTTTTCTACAATGGGCGCAGTTAAACAAAAGCAAATTCTGAACAGAAACAAAGGAGAAGTAAAAATGAGAGTTTTGTTAAACATTTTATGGTTTGTATGCGGAGGCTTTATTGCCTGGTTAGAGAACGTCATCATCGGTTTGTTGCTCTGCTGCACGATCATCGGAATCCCTTTCGGTCTTCAGTGCTTCAAGCTCGCAGATCTGTGTGCAACGCCTTTCGGTAAAGAGATCGAGACAAGCGGCGGCGTATCATCCATCTTCGGCAACGTCCTCTGGATCCTCTTGGTAGGTTGGGAGACAGCTCTTACAGAGGCTATCATCGGATTGGTACTTTGCTGCACGATCATCGGTATCCCGTTCGGCCTTCAGTTCTTCAAGCTCGCAGGCTTGCAGCTCTTGCCTTTCGGCACAAGCGTAAAGGTAGCTCACGTTTTCTGATAAACGTACTGAACGCTCCTTCCCGGAGCGTTCTTTTATTTGCTTATTTTGCCGTACTCTTCTCTTCTTCGGAGAAGATCTTAATTATGAGCATTATTACGACTCTTATCGCGAAGAATATGAAGAACATCAGGAAGAACCCTCCAAGGCCGTATACGACGTCTTTAAAGTCCATATAGCCTGTCTTGGTGATCTTCTGACCTATCTCGATGGAGAATGTTATGACGATAAGAAGCGTGAGCGTATATATCCATGATACGGCCATTATCATTTTCTTCTCTGCAAGGAACTTAAAAAGGGGATGGATAACAAAGAGAAGTCCCATGCCGAGTACGCCTACCACAAGGAAGTGGAGCTGCTTGTCCGTAAGGTTGTATTCGTAGTTGTCATTCCACGTAAGAATCTTCTCGTGGAGTGCCGTGATAATCTCAATCAATTTATAAAGTATCGTAGTCATAGGATACATTTTATTACTAAGTCATCGATTTTCTACCTTACAGGGGAAAATGCCATGTAATTGCCACATTATATAGGCAAACAAAAACGGAAGCGATTGCTTCCGTCTTCGTTACCAAAAAGTCTATGGTATAGCGACTTAGAATCCCAAGCCGATGAAGTTTACATCTGATGCGTTGATCTGAGTTCCACCGCCCAAAGCCTTGTCGAAGTCTGTAGGATCGTAAGAAGCGTTGATAGCTGTCTTTCTGCTGATCTGACCCTGACGGAAGAGGTCGAGGAGGGACTCGTTCAATGTATGCATACCGTCCTTGTGACCTGCCTGGATGGAACCCGGGATCATAACTGTCTTATTCTCACGAATGAGGTTAGCGATAGCGTTGTTGCCAACCATGATCTCAGTAGCGAGAACACGTCCGTTTCCGTCTACTGTAGGAAGGAGCTGCTGTGAGATAACGCCGCGAACGCTCATGGAGAACTGCTGGCGGATTGTCTCCTGCTGATCTACAGGTGAACCATCGATGATACGGTCGATTGTCTGAGCAGCACTCTGTGTGTGGAGTGTTGAAAGAACCAAGTGACCTGTCTCAGCAGCTGTGATAGCAGCGGAGATAGTAGCGAAGTCTCTCATCTCACCAACGAGGATGATATCAGGGTCCTCACGGAGTGAAGAATGGAGAGCGTGTGCGAAGGACGGTGTATCACGTCCGAGCTCTCTTTGGTGGATCATGGACTTGTTATGAGGATAGATATACTCGATAGGATCTTCAATTGTGATAACGTGCTTAGCCTGTGTCTTGTTGATATAGTCAACGATAGCGGAAAGAGTTGTTGTCTTACCGGAACCCGTAGGGCCTGTTACGAGGATGATACCGTTAGGAGCCTCGGACATTGTCTTGATGATGGAAGGAAGTCCGAGATCTTCAATATCAGGGATCTTAGCCATGAGCAAACGGATGCTTGCTGCGAGGTGATTACGCTGATGATATACGTTAACTCTGAGTCGGATATCATCGTTGTATGTAAGACCAAAGTCTACATCCTGACCTTTCTCGATACGCTTTACGTTCTCTTCGGAGAGGATCTCATAGATCATGTTGAGTGACTCTTCGATAGTCGGACGCTCGTCGAGGATGTGGAGAGTACCAAATCTTCTTACGGCGAGGTTTGTTCCGCAGGTAATATGTACGTCGGAACACTCATTCTCAATAGCGTAATCCATTAATTCGTGTAAAGTCATAACAAATAACCTCCAAGGTTGTATATGCAGTAAATTATACAATAAATCAAAGAAAAATGTAAATTATATATTTTCCCTAATACACCTAAACTTTCTCCTATAATATTTTAAAATTGCTTGTTATAATATTTAAGTTAGAGGGTAAGTTTACGGTGGGGAGTAAATACTATGGCGAAGTGGATCATCGTAGTTGATGATGATACTGCGAATCTTAAGATAGCAGGTCACATCCTAAGCAAGCATAATATGCGCGTAACGGCGCTTAAATCGGGTAAAGCATTCCTTGATTACGTGGACGGCAACGGAACACCGGATCTTGTTCTTCTGGACATCAAGATGCCTGAGATGGACGGATTCGAGACGCTTCAAAGATTCCGTGACTGGGAGCAGGATAAAGGTCTTATGAAGACGCCCGTCATCTTCCTTACGGCGGATGAAGATGTCGATACTGAGACAAGAGGATTCGAGGTCGGTGTATCCGACTTCATAAGAAAGCCCTTTAACCCTGAAGTTCTTATGCGAAGAATCGATAACATAGTGTCGAGCAGCCAGGAACTTCACAGCCTTAAGAATGAGGCTACCATCGACCAGCTCACAGGTTTCTTTAACAAGAGTGCAACGGGCGTAGAGCTTTCACGTATGTGTTCCGAGTCATCGGGTTCACTCATGATGATTGACCTTGACTCGTTTAAGCTCGTTAACGACATATACGGACATGAGATGGGTGATAAGGTCCTTATAGGTTTTGCTGATATCATCCGTAAGCTTGTTCCCGCGGGAAGTAAGAACGGAAGAATCGGAGGCGACGAGTTCGTATCATTCGCCATCGGATTTAATACAGAAGAGAAGATCTCTGACTTTACCGCGAAGCTTAATTCGGAACTTCTTGCCATGGCGAAGGAGCTCATGGGAAGTGAGATGAATATCCCTCTCGGTGCTTCCGTAGGTGCTATCTTCGTTCCAAGATTCGGCAACGACTATAACTCACTTCTTAAGCTTGCCGATAAGTCGCTTTATAACGTCAAGAAGAACGGCAAGCACGGATATGAGATCTACGATGACGATGTAAGCGATGATATTCAGGATTCACAGGATCTTGATATCAAGGCATTGTCCGAGATCTTGGGCGAGCGTTCCATTCAGAACGTTGCACTCCAGCTTGATAAGGAAGCGTTCTCGCACGTTTACCGCTACGTCATTAGATACATAATCAGACATCACATCAATGCTTGTAAGGTGCTCTTCACGTTGATGCCTGCAGTAGGCGAGATGGATGCCGAGTATGCAGATAACTTAGATGAATTCGGTAACCACATAAGAGAGTCGCTTCGTAAGTCCGATATTCTTATGAGGAACCGTAAGAACCAGTACTTTGTATTCTTAACTGACATAAGAGAAGATTCCGTAGATAAGGTAATCAGTCATATCATAAGAGACTGGAACAAGAAGAACAGGAAGAGTGAACTTCTTATCACTTATGAGACCGAGTTTATCGGCAATAATGCAGAGCCTGTTAAGACCGACAAGGAGAGAAGAGTCGTTATCGTAGATGATGACGTTATTAATCTCCAGGTAGCAGGCAAGATCTTAAGTTCCAACGGCATAAGAGTGACGGCATTGAAGTCGGGAGCTGCGCTTTTCGATTTCCTGGAGAAAGAGGAAACGCTTCCTGACCTTATCCTTCTCGATATCAAGATGCCGGGCATGGACGGCTACGAGACTATGAAGAAGCTTCGTATGCAGGAGACGGCGGCAGCTCGTGTTCCCGTTATATTCCTTACTGCAGATGAGAGCGAAGGCGCAGAGAAGGAGGGACTCGCATTAGGTGCCATGGACTTCATAAGAAAGCCCTTCGTGCCTGAAGTTCTGCTTCTTCGCGTAAACAACATAATCGAGCTCGTTACCTTGCAGAAGCAGCTTTACTTTGAAGTCGAGCAGAAGACGAGAGAGAAGAAGGCGCTGTTCCTTCAGATCGTAAGCTCGCTTGCAGCTGCCATCGATACCAAGGATGAATATACCAAGGGTCACTCCAACAGAGTTGCCCAGTATGCGAAGATGATCGCCAAGCGGGCAGGTTACTCCGAAGAGCGTCAGGACGAGATCTACATTATGGGTCTTCTTCACGACGTAGGTAAGATCGGAGTTCGAAATGCCCTCCTTAACAAGGAAGGCCCCCTCACGGAAGAAGAGTTCAATTCTATTAAGAAGCATACAACGATGGGTGCTACCATCCTCGAGAATATCCAGGAAGATCCCAAGATCGCACAGGGAGCGAAGTTCCATCACGAGCGTTACGACGGAACGGGTTACCCTGCAGGTCTTAAGGGCGAAGATATCCCTGAAGAGGACAGGATTATTGCCGTAGCTGATGCTTACGATGCAATGTCGAGCTCGAGAAGCTACCGTGCCCGTCTTACTCAGGACGAGATCAAGATCGAACTTAAGGAGTGCAGCGGCACACAGTTTGATCCTAAGTTTGCCGAGATAATGCTCTCCATCGTAGAAGAGGACAAAGATTATAAGTTGAGGGACTGATACCATGACTATGAAGAAAGACAGCAGCGAACTGTTCCAGTCGTCGCATCTTGCTCTGCTGATAAGTTACACGATCTTCGCGATCATTCTTATATGTGAATCTCTGCTTATGGGATGGGAGACATGGGTCCTTTTCCTGGTAGTTGCAGGCGTTATCGTAAGCTGGTTGCTGCACATAAGGCAGGAGGTTCCGGCTAACGTAAGACTTTGGATTTATGCGGTGCTCATGATGTGCACTTACTTCTTCTACGGCACACATCTTACAAGCACATTTGATCTTGCCGTAGTAATGTCAGCTATCATCGTGCTCTGTACCATGACGGGCAAGAAGGGACTCATCTCATTAGGTCAGATTACTTACTACTTAACGATGGTCTACGAGCTCGTGAATATGGCACTTGCACATGAGACTTTCGATGCGCTCGTATTAAGCAGAACGGGACTTCACTTCGCCATGATCTTCTTTATAGGTCAGTTCGCGAAGTCGATTATCGACAGATGGATGGATGTACTTAACCAGTCCAAGGATGAGGTAATCCAGCTTAAGGATGCTACCAACAGATTAAATGACTTCCTCGCTAACGTATCGCATGAGATAAGAACTCCGGTTAACGCGATCATCGGTCTTACTAGCATCTGTATCGATAAGACGGAGAACAGAGGCGTTCAGGGTGATATCATCGCCGTTCGTAATGCAGGCCGTAAGGTAGCAGAGCAGATAAGCGATATCCTCGATTACTCCGAGCTTGACCGTAAGAAGGCCGTTCGTAACGACGAGGATTACATGCTCTCTTCAGTGCTTCACGATCTTGTTACTGATATCAAGCAGTACAAGTCCAAGAATGTAGAGCTCATTATCGATGTAGATCCCGGCATCCCTGCTGTAATGCACACGGATGTATCCAAGCTTAAGAAGATCCTTAAGGCTCTGATTTCCAACGGTCTTAAGTACACTCACGAAGGCGGTGTATATGTAAGAATCGTTACCGAGCCTCAGGAGTACGGCGTTAACCTTTGCATCGAGGTAACTGATACCGGTATCGGAATGACTGAGTATGAGCTTGAGAGAATCTACGAGAACTTCTATCAGGTAGATTCCGGAAGAGCTCGCATGGGCGGCGGTCTCGGACTCGGACTTCCTATCGTTTCCGGCTTCGTCGCATTGCTCGGAGGTTTTATGACGATAAGCAGCAAGCCTGACGTGGGCACTACGGTTAACGTCAGCCTTCCCCAGAAGGTAATCGATCCCGTAAGCTGCATGTCTGTCGCTAACCCCGACAAGCTTTGCCTCGGTGCTTTCCTGCACTTCGAGAAATACAACAACCCCGCTGTGCGTGACTACTACAACTCCATGGTACTTAATATCGTTAAGGGTCTGGGAGTCCAGATGCACCGCGTTAACAACATGGAGAACTTGAAGCTTCTGCACGACTCCATCCACATGACGCATCTTTTTGTGGGTGAGGACGAGTATAACGACAACGTTGAACTCCTCGAAAAGCTTGCGCGTGACATGGTAGTAGCAGTTGTAGCCAATGACGACATCGTGCTCCCGAGAAACTCGCGTGTGCGTGTTCTCGAGAAGCCTTTCTACTGCTTCCCTGTAGTATCCGTTCTTAATTCCGGTATCAACCAGACCGAGTCAAGAGAGAAGAAACTTAAGTGCAACGGTGTGCGTGCTCTTGTAGTTGACGATGAGACGATGAACCTCGTAGTAGCAAGAAGCATCTTCACGCGTTACGGCATGAAGGTAACAACCGCTACTTCCGGACAGGAGTCCATCGACCTTTGCCGTGAGCAGGTATTCGACGTTATCTTCATGGATCACATGATGGCCGGCATGGACGGTGTTGAGACGATGAAGAGAATAAGGACCGATGTAGCGGGACTTAACGGCAGCATACCGATAATCGCTTTGACCGCTAATGCCATGAGCTCTGCTAAGCAGATGTTCCTCTCGGAAGGCTTCGACGGATTCGTAAGTAAGCCTGTCGAGATAGACGAGCTTGAAAGAGTTCTTAAGCAGGTATTGCCTAAGTCTGCGATAAGTTTCGTTGATGAATACGGCGATGCTTATGAAGACTTCGATGAGGAAGAAGAGGTAAAGGACGTAACACCTGAGCTTAATCCTGATGAGAAGGCGCTTTCCAATCTTAAGGCTGCCGGTGTCGATACTGATGCAGGCCTTAAGTACTGCGTGGATGATCTGGAATTCTATAAGTCACTTCTTTTGCAGTTTGCAGGAGAGTCTAAGGAGAAGATCGCTTCACTTAAGAACTTCTATGAGGCGCACGACTGGCATAACTACGAGATTATCGTTCATGCTCTTAAGAGCAATTCCAAGATGATCGGCGTATATGATCTGTCGGAGAAGGCTAAGGCATTGGAATTCGCAGCGAAGGGTATTAACGAGACATTTATAACTGATAACCACAGTGCGATGATCGCTGACTATATGAGGATCAGCAATCTTATCGGTGATCAGTTCAATACAGGTTCGAACGAAGCAGATGATGAGATCTTCGAATTCGTTCCCGAAGACGGAGGAGAGGATTCATGAAAGAAGTATTGAATTATATTTTCAGACCGTCGACCAGAAATCCGGAGGCCGTGAAGATGGCCTACTTCGGATCGCTCCGCCCGACACATTTTGTAATGGCTATATCATTCATTATGGCGGCAATCTTCCTGGTCTTGAGCTTTGTAAGACCCGATATGTTTGGAACGAGCTCTTATTATCACAAGTACTGCTATCTTGCATTGTTCCTTATCGTACTCGTGTGGAGTGCTGTCGCACGTTATTCCGTAATGGACTACGACAGCAGATACAAGTCGTTCTTCTTCATCAACACGATGGCAGCGGTTACGCTGTACCTTTGGGTTGTATCTTTAACTGTAGTCAGCACGTTATCACGTAACACGGTAGATACCACATTGTTCATGACGGTATCTCTCATCGTTCCTTTGTGTATCTACTTTAATCCTTTGGAGTATCTTATCACGGTAATTCCCGCGAACGGATTCATGGTCGTTCTTTTGTATTACTGTGCGAAGGGTGGAATCACTGATACGTCATCGATAATTAACTTCGCTGTGTTCGCGGTCTTCCAGATCACGATGGGAATCATCATGCTTTATACCAAGTACCGACTCAATAAGAGTATTGCTATGGCTAAGAAGCAGCATGATGAGATCGAGATGCTTAACAAGGCTCAGAACAGTTTCTTCTCCAACATGAGCCATGAGATCAGAACGCCCATCAATACGATCATCGGTCTTAACGAGATGATCTTAAGAGAGGATGTAAGTGAAGAAGTAATCGAAGATGCAGTTAACATCAAAGCTGCAGGTAAGCTTCTTCTTAATCTCATTAACGATATCCTTGATATGAGTAAGTTCCAGTCGGGAAGAATGCAGCTTCTCATCGAGCCTTATCACACGGGCGATATGCTTTCGGATATCGTCGGCATGCTCTGGATCAGGGCGAAGGATAAGAAGCTCGACTTTAACGTAGATGTATCTCCTGATATTCCTGCAGAGCTTATCGGTGACGAAGTCCGTATCAAGCAGATTCTTATCAATGTCATTAACAATGCCATTAAGTATACGAGCGAAGGTTCGGTATCCTTGTCCGTTCAGTGCGAGATGAGAGAGGATAAGACCTGCAATATGGTCTACATGGTGTCTGATACCGGTATCGGTATTAAGTCAGAAGATATCCCTTATCTGTTCTCGGCATTTAAGAGAGTAGACGAGAGCGTTAACCGTCATATCGAAGGAACAGGTCTTGGCCTTTCCATCGTTAAGCAGCTCGTAGACCTCATGGGCGGTAAGATTACTGTTAACAGCGTCTATAAGAAGGGATCCACATTCATCATCGAGATTCCTCAGAGAGTTGAAAGAGACGGAGCCGTAGGACAGTATGACTTCGGTAAGGCCGGAAGTACGGGACGCAAGAAGGAATACATTCCGAGGTTCGAGGCTCCCGAAGCAAGAATTCTTGTTGTCGACGATAATGAAGCAAACCTCATGGTAGTAAGTAAGCTTCTCCGCGATACCAAGGTTAGAATCGATACTGCTTCAAGCGGAAACGATGCACTTCGTAAGACTCTTAACATCAAGTATGATGCCATCTTTATGGATCATCTCATGCCCGAGATGGATGGTATCGAATGCCGCCGTAAGATTAAGGAACAGACGGGCGGACGATGCAGAGAAACGTCAATCGTTATTCTTACGGCAAATGCCGATGAAGAGAACAGAGCCTTGTATGCAAGAGAGAACTTCGACGGCTATCTTACAAAGCCTGTAAGCGGTGAGGAGCTTGAGAACGAACTTTATAATCTCCTTCCTAAGGAGATCGTACATATCACCGGTACGAGAAGTGAAATCGCTGAAGAGTCCGTTTCCTGGATGAACAGCAGCAACAAGAGAAAGAGCGTAGTCATCACGACAGAAAGTGTCGCAGATCTTACTCCTGATGTAGCACAGAAATACGGAATTGCCATCCTGCCTCATAAGGTAAAGACGGCGGAAGGTATGTTCAAGGACGGTAAGGAGATCGAGACGCTTGGTGTTCTAAAGTACATGGAGAATCCCAACAACACGATCATGCCTCAGGGACCTTCCGTTAAAGAAGCTGAGGAGTTCTTCGCGAAGCAGCTTTCTTATGCGAATAACATCATCCATATCTCTATCTCAAGCAAGGTAGAGAACAGCGGATACCAGCCCGCTTTGGAGGCTGCAAGATCATTCGATAATGTATTCGTAATCGATTCTTCACACCTTTCAAGCGGTCAGGGCCTTCTTGCCCTTGAAGCTGCAAGGCTAGCAGAGTCCGGAATGAGTACGGAGAAGATCATCGAGCAGCTTGAAGTTATCAAGAAGAAGATTAGGACGAGTTTCATCGTTGATAATCTTGACTTCCTTGCAAGAGCAGGTCAGGTTGGGACAGGAATCGCTAACGTGGTTAAGTCTCTTATGGGCCGTCCGGTACTTGTACTTCGCAAGGGTAAGATGGGTGTCGGCATGACTTACTTCGGAAGCCGTGAGAGAGCATGGAAGGCATATATCAATACGACGCTTTCTACGCCCGGCAACATCGATACAAGAGTTCTGTTCGTAACTTATGTCGGCCTTACAAAGCGCGATACAGATTGGATAAGAGAACAGATTGAGAAGAGAATGAAGTTTGATGAGATCTACTTTAAGCAGGCTTCTCCTGCTATCTCCGTTAACTGTGGATCCGGTACGTTCGGACTTCTGTTTAAGGTTAAGTAAACTGCCTTTAAGATAATTTCATCACAAATAAAAGAAGCCTGCTGTCATAGCAGGCTTCTTCTATATAAGAGTAAGTAGTTGGGGAAATTGTCAATTGTTATCGGACTCGGCTTCTAGTGCCTTGCGTGCTTCAGAAGTGAGCCCGAGCTTCTTTGATACGATCGGTGAGATTATCACTGAAAGTATGTAGCTTAATACGAATGTCGGAAGAAGAAGTTTGGCGTAGTTTGCTAACCACATGATCACGAACGGCGGCATTACGTTCGCTATAACCTCCGGCGGAGCGTTTCTTCTTGCCATTCCCACACCATACAGACTCATAAAAAGTCCTAAGATGAGTGTGTTGCCGATAGAAAGCGGTATGGTATTGATTATCGTGAACTTAAATGAGGGAGGATTAACTCCTGCCTTGGCTGCCAGATCTCTTCCCATCTTTCCGAAAGGAAGAAGAAGGGCGCAGATAACGCCGACAAATACCGACAGTGCGATGTAAGTCATGAATAAGATCGGCACCGGCAGAGCATGAACTACATTGGGGTTCAGCTTAATAACAAGAAATGATGCGAGTGCACCCATTGAAGCGGAGATTATGATTGCCATCACAACTCCCATCAATCGTTCTTTTTGCTTCATATTGTTGCCTCCGTACTGATAAGCAGTCTAAGGTCGCTCATAGGGAAGGAGCAGCAGGGATGGATGTATCCGGTAACCTTATCGTACTGCCTTCTGTTCTCGACCTTCGACGGAACATAGACTTCACCTGATTCGAGTACCGAACGGCAGAATCCGCATTCGCCGCTTCTGCACTTGCCGGGAGCCTTTATTCCTGCTCTTTCCAAAGCCGTAAGGATTGTTTCACATGCCTTGGCAGGGATAGTCTTTATTATTCCGTCATTAAGGACCACGTCGATCCCGAATGTCTTATCCATATAATTGTCCTTGAAGGATTTGTCTCTTCCACCGAGCTTATATTCTCCGTAAGCGTCAAGCTTTACGCGGTTAGAGGGAACCTTAATTACGTCGATGGTCTCCTTCTCGATGAAGTCGTACATGCCTCTTGAGCCGCTTGCGAATACCGAATAATCTACAGGGGCATACTTGTTTATTATCTCGGCTGTTATGAATCCGTTCTCATAACCGTCCTTCTCTTCGTCAGAAAGAACGTGTATTACAGCGATCTTCCCGTCAGTGACCTCACTTAGGTTATCGAGTTCATCCTTAAAGAGAATGTCCTCTTCTGTTCTGTTGCCGTAGAGAATGGTGAGATTAAAGTCCTCGGTACCGTCTGCGATGGCGTTAGCCAAAGATATGAAGGGAGCGATACCGCTTCCGCCTGCGACACCTACCACATTGTGACCGTCGTTATCGGGATCGTAAGTTAAAGATCCGTAGGGCTCAGATACAGTAAGCTCGGTTCCTTCTTCAAATTCGCTGTTGATGTATTCGGAGGCAAATCCGTTCTGCTTGTTCTTAACAAGGATCTTATAGCATCCGGATAATGCTTCCTTGGGAGAAGAACACAGGGAATAGGGCCTTGTAAGCACAGAATTGCCAATAGCAAGGGAGAGGGAGATGTATTGTCCTGCCTTAAAGGGAACAAGGGATGTTGTGCCCTTGCTCACATCAGGCTCTAATGTATAGAGCTTGGAGTCTTTAAATTCGTCTATCTTTGCTACACGAACGTGCATGCTCTCTATCGGGCCCCTCCTTCCCTTTACTCGAACAAAAACGCCCTTGTATTGAACAAGCGGTTATAATATATATAGGAATATACAAAACTCCTTTAGAAATTTCAAATATTTTTATGAATATGAGGAAAATATGGTAAATACCTATGATGAGAAGATAACCAGAAGACTGTTCTTCAGCATGGTTCCCGTGCAGATCCTTCTTGTTATGTGCGGAGGCGTTAATGTAATAATAGACAGCGCATTCGCAAGTAATTTCATAGGCAACGATGCCATGGCCGCCACAGGTCTTTACGGTCCTGCTTTCCAGATCCTTAATACCATCAATGTGCTTATATTCTGCGGTGCTCAGATATTATGCGGTAAGTACTTAGGCGAGAATACGCTTAAGAGAGCAAGAAGCATATTTTCCATCGACATGATATTTATGACAGTCATAAGCATCATAGCCACTGTAATTTTCCTTTGTTTCCCGTCTGTCGTAACCGTCATATGCATAAAGCCCGGCAACCCTTTGGAAGGGGCTCTTATCGAATATATAAAAGGAATCGGAGGCGGAATACTTCCTTTCCTCATAGGTGCCCAGCTCACGTCTTTCCTTCAGCTTGAGAAGAAAGAGAAGATAGGCTATGTAAGCATAGGCGTGATGTTTGTTACAAACACTATATGCGACTACCTTTTCATCAAGGTGTTCAACATGGGAATCTACGGTTTGGGCCTTGCTACCAACGTATCCAACTGGTGTTCGATGTTTGTTGCGGCTTTCTACTTTATATTCGGCAAGGCCGTGTTCAGGCTCGATCTTAAGAATATCAGGATTTCTGATTTTGCCGACATAGTTAAAGGCGGATTCCCGGCAGCAGGAACCCAGCTTATGATCGCTTTAAGAGGAACTATTCTTAACAACATCGTAGTTTCCTTTGCAGGAACAGCCGGAATGGCTGCGTTCTCGGCTATTTCCTCATTCGGAACAGTGTACTGGGCGGTGCCCGCGGGAATGACATCTGCTCTTATATCACTTGCAAGCATATACACAGGAGAGAAGGACAAAAGCGCACTTAATCTTCTTGTAAGAATATATCTCAGGAAAGCTGTGCCCTGCGTGTTATTGGTGAGCATAATCCTGTCGCTTCTTTCATATCCGCTTACGAATATGTTCTTCCATGATCCGGTAAGTGACGTATACAGGATGACGATGATGGGATTTATCCTGTTCCCGCTGTCTTCTCCTTTCAGCACTGTTATTGTCGGTATGAGAGATATATGGCGCTGCATGCGTTACACACTGGCAGTCAACATCATCATGGTATGCGACGGTATAGCCGCCGTAATCGCTCTGTCTTATCCTTTGGGAAAAATGTTCGGCATGACGGGAATCTGGATAGCGCAGGTAGGCGGATGTGCCTTGGTAGTCCTTATTATCTACATTCTAGCCTGTATCCATGAGCGTAAGATAGTAACGTCGGTTCAGGAGTTTTGCTGCTATCCCAAGGACTTCGGTGTAGGGGATGAGCACCGTCTTTCTATCTCGATACACAGCATGGAGGAAGTAATTAACGTATCTTCCAAGGTGATCGAGTTCTGCAAGATTCAGGGTGTAAGTGAATTAACTGCTTTTCGAGCAGGGTTATGTGTAGAGGAACTTGCAAGTAACATCGTAAAGCACGGTTTTACGGGCAAATCTAACAGCGTTGTTGATATTTCCGTGGTAAAATCTCCCGAGGAGCTTATAATTAAGCTTAAGGACAACTGCAAGTTGTTCAACCCCGAGGAGATCGATGCGATCTTCGTTCCGGAAGATCCGGTGAAGAATATCGGAATCAGGCTGGTGCGTAAAGTTTGCAAGTCGATGGAATACTATCCGCTTCTCGGACTTAATGTGTTGACCATAAAGTTATAGGATCAGGGGAGGGGTGCCCCGGATCCGAAGGGTGGGTTATGAAGAAGTATATAAGCGTATTGTTAGCGGTGTCCTGCATCGTGTTCACTTCATGTGACACGGTGGATTTTCCGCATTCTACAGACGACCTTTCCGAGGTGTCTGTTGTCGCGCCGTTGATTCCTGAAGAGACAGAGATAATCGAGACGGAGCCTGTCGTTGACCCGAGTGAGGGTTACGCTGATCCTAACGGCGAGGTATGCATACTCTTTACGAGCGACGTTCACTGCGGTATTGCCGAGGGCTTCGGTTATGCCGGTCTTTACGATATTAGAGATAACCTTGAAAGAGATGGTTATGCCACGATCCTGGTTGATGACGGAGATTCCGTTCAGGGCGGCATTATCGGTTCGATTGACGAGGGTGAATCGATTATCGAGCTTATGAATGCCCTTGAGTATGACGTAGCAATTCCGGGTAATCATGACTTTGATTACGGTGCCGACAGATTCCTCGAGCTGGTTGATATGGCCGAGTTTCCTTATATCAGCTGCAATATTAGCCATGACGGCGTTATGTTATTTGATTCCTATATTATCGTGGAAGCAGCTGATATCAGCGTAGCTTTCGTCGGCGTTACGACTCCCTTTACATTGAATGCTTCGACTCCCGGAATCTTCGAGGATGAAGAAGGAAATCTAGTATATGATTTCATGGGTGATGAAGACGGTGAGGCCTTAATAGCCGCTGTTCAGGGCGCAGTTGATGAAGCAAGAGCCGAAGGTGCCGATTATGTAATTGTTATGGGTCACTTAGGTGAGGGCGAGGCGTATGAGCCTTATACGTTCGACAACATTATTCCCAATACGACGGGTATCGACGCTTTCTTTGACGGCCATAGCCACGATAGGGATATCGTTACGCTTAATAACCTCGACGGCGAGCCTGTTACACGTTATGCAGTAGGAACAAGGCTTGAGGAGATTGGCTATCTTTATATCTCTCCTGACGAAGGCATCACCGATGCTGGTGTATGGTCCTGGGAGAATGATGTATGCGCTGCAGATCTTCTTAATATCGAGAATCCGGTTAATGATCTTGTTAATGAGGACTTTGAATTACTTGGTGATGTATTTAACGAAGTAGTAGGAAATACCGGATACTCACTTGTTATCTACGATCCGGTTGAACTTGATGAGGATGGTAATCCTATCAGGATAATAAGAAACGAAGAGACTAACCTCGGTGATCTTTGTGCTGATGCGGTCAGGACTTATACCGGTGCTGATATCGCCCTTCTTAACGGCGGCGGAATCAGATGCAATATCGAGGCCGGAGATATCACGCTTTACGACGTATTGGATGTTCTGCCCTTTAACAACAACATCTGTGTTGTTGAAGCAACGGGCCAGCAGATCCTTGATGCACTAGAGTGGGGTGTAAGACTTGTGCCCGAAGAGAATGGTGCTTTCTTCCAGGTATCCGGCATCTCATTTGATGTCAATCCGACTATGCCGAGCGGCTGCGGAGCAGATGATGACGGATTCTTCACGGGAGTATCCGGTACAAGAAGAGTTCAGAATGTAATGGTTGCAGGAGAGCCTATAGATCCTGAAGCAACTTATACTGTCGCAGGCTGGGATTTCTGTATCCTAGATAACGGTGACGGTCAGACTGCATTTGACGGCTGTGAGGTTATCGCACCCGATATCGGCATCGACTCTGAAGTCCTTGTCGATTACATCGTGAATACTCTTGGCGGTGAGTTTGGTGAGGAATACGCCGATCCTTACGGACAGGGAAGAATCACAATAGTCGAATAAGACTTATTCCGTATACTCGGTCCAAACCTGTACCAGTGAATTGTAAGAAGCCCAGCGATGGTCGTTCTGATTATTCACGCTGCCGGAAGCTTCGAGTGTTCTTAATTCATCGGCAATCATATCGTCCAGAATGCTTATCCAGATGCTGTTGCTTACATACTCTGAATCAAGACCATATAGACTTCTGCGGCGGACCTTGTGCGCTCACGTGCCGCCATTTTGTTATGGAAAATAGTAAAAGTTACCAGTGCAATAAGCACAGTTACAAGGCAGAGAGCGATAAAGCCGATATCTACCTTCTCATCATTATGATTCATCCCAACACCCCCATATGAGAATGATACTCTCAATGCAGGTTAATTCAATATATAAATAATGAATTTTTGATATTTACTCATGGATACAGCGTGGTTTATACTCTGCTTAAACTTACGAACGCACCGACCGTTAAGGAGGTTCCCCATGAATGTAATGGTAACAGGCGCAGGTAAAGAAGTAGGTTTGGGCTTTAATCTTGTAGTTCGCTATCTCGAATCGGGGGATAACGTGGTAGCGACGATAAGGAAAGAGAGTCAAGGCCTTAACGAGCTTAAACTCAAGTATGGTGATAAGCTGACGATCCTTAATATGGATATCGGGATCACGGACTCGGTTAATGCTGCAGCGGCTAAGCTGGCAGAGAGTATGGACCATCTCGATCTTATCATCAACAACGCAGTGCAGGTGTCACCTGACTGCGACAAGGGTTTCTTCGAAGCTGATCTCGACTATATCCCGAGAACGGTAAGCATAACGGCAGTAGGAGCGATGCGCGTCATCAAGGCTTTCTACGGTCTTCTTAAAGCAAGTCCCATTACGGCACTTATAATCAATATCTCGTCTGAAGCAGGAAGCATCACCAAGTGCTACCGCACGGCGCAGATCGACTACGGTATGGCGAAGGCTGCGCTTAACATGGCTACCATGAACGTCTGGAACACGCTTAAGGATGAGCGTAAGGTAAACATCTTCTGCGTGCATCCCGGATGGATAAGGACAGACGGCAGGGAAGATAACCCCGCACCCTTGTCCTCTTACGAGGCAGCAGGAATACTTCAGGAGCTTTTCGAAAAGCGCAGGGAGGACTTCGAGAGTCACCGCTTCATTACAAACGAGAACGCAGACTACCCGTTCTGATTAAAGGAGGAGACAATATGAGAAAGCTTGATATAGTAAACGGACCCAAGGATGTACCTGTTATCGTGCAAGGATGCATGAGAATGCCGTCTCTTACCAAGGAAGACGCAGCTAAAGTAATAAGGGAAGCATACGACTGCGGAGTGAACTTCTTCGATCACGCCACATGCTACGGTGCAGGCGTGGCAGAAGAAAGATTTGCCGAAGCTTTCCCGCTCACGGGGTTAAAGCGCGAGGATATCTTCCTTCAGAGTAAGTGCGGACTTTGCTTCGAACGTAACGAGTTCGACTGGACACGCGAGAACATAATTGAGAGCGTGGACGGTATCCTTACAAGACTTAAGACTGACTATATTGATGCGTTGCTCCTTCACCGTCCTGACGTGCTGTTTGATCCCGAGGAAGTAGCGGAAGCGTTTGATGTGCTCGAGAAAGAGGGAAAGGTAAAACACTTTGGTGTAAGTAACCTCGTACCGATGCAGATCGAGCTTCTTAAGAAGTACGTTAAGCAGCCTCTTGTCTTTAACCAGGTTCAGCTGTCGCTTGAGCAGTCACAGCTTATTGATCAGGCTTTGTACATGAATAACCAGACAACGGAATTCTCCATTAACAGAGACGGCAACTGCCTTGATTACTGCAGACTTAAGGACATCACGATCCAGGCTTGGTCACCTTTGCAGTTCGGTATGTTCGGAGGCACGTTTATAGATAATCCGGATTTCCCTGAGCTTAATGATGCTCTGGCCAAGTTTGCCGAGAGGGAAGGAGTATCGAAGGCAGCTATCGCCATTGCATGGATACTTCGTCATCCTGCGAAGATGCAGGCTATCATCGGTACAATGAATCCTGCTCATGTTAAGGATGCATGTGCGGCGTCAGACGTGAAGCTGTCGCATCACGACTGGTATGAGCTCTATCTTGCTGCAGGAAAGTATCTGCCTTAATTATCGGAGGCTCTTCTGTCGGTCTTTCTTCTTGAAGGGTGATGTGCAGCGTACTTGCTGTTCTTAGCCTTGTACATCTGCTCGTCAGCTTCCTTGATTGCCTGTGCGATGTCGAAGTCATCGTTAAGTATGGACTGCATATAACCGGAACTTGTTGATACCTTATACGGCTTGCCGGAATTAAGGTTGAATTCTTCGAGGTTCTTATCAACATTCCTGCAGATTTGCTCAGGATCACATTCACCGAATACCACGCTGAATACTTCGTCTCCGCCGAATCTCGTGGAGAGGCTTGTCTCGGGCACGGAATTGAAGAGGGCATTAGCCACCGCATAGATGGCGTTGTCACCTTCAGCGTGACCGAAATTATCGTTAATGTACTTAAGTCCGTCCAGGTCTGACATGATGACCGTGACGGGCTTGTTATAGTATTCAGGCTCGGTGCGCTGCTTCTTAAGGATATTCTGGAAGCCGATACGGTTATAAAGTCCCGTCAATGCATCGTGACGGTACATCTCATCCATTTCCTTAAGGAGAGTTCTCTGATATCTGACGTTGATGAAACCTGCGATGCCGGTACTTACCGCATTGGTTACGCTCATGGTATTCGTGTAGTTCGAGATAAGGTAGTCCTGATAGCAGAAACATACAAATCCCATCGAACGCGTCATGGAATCTAACGAGTTAAAGATAAGAGGATATCCGGACTTGGCAAGCTCGAGTATTCTGCTTCTTACGCAAAGCGAGAGCACGTCTTCAGAATGCTCTTCATAGCCGCTCGATATATCAAGCGTGCCTTCCTTGTATTTGCCGGGATTGGCTGCATCGTAGATAAGAACGAATTCCTTCGCAGCGTCTGCGATCCTCGTATCGGTGAAGTAGTTGATTTCCTCTTCGAAGCACTTCCTGTCGACTACAACCAAAGTGTTTGCCATCTTGTATGATTCAAGATATGAGGTAAGTTCTCCCGGTGTCTTGCTCGTCTGCATAGACGAAGTCACGCGGTGGAGTACTCTGTTGTCATCGTTGAGGCGCGCGAAGCTTTCGCTGAACCTGTTTCTTAAGATCCAGGGGTGCTCGGTATGCTTAGGACAGCCGCATGATTCGTTCGGATGGAACTTGGGAGATATCTTCTCGTGTCTTACCTTGCCGTCCTTAAGAGCCTTTAAGACAAGATCAGCAGTTACATCGGCAAGCTCAAGAATATCGCAGGATGCTGATGTGATCATGGGCTCGGTGAAGTAGATCTCTTCATATCCGTCAAATCCCGTAACGATGATATCTTCGGGAACCTTGTGTCCTGCTTCTGTAAGCATCTCGGTTACGGTGATGGCCATGATATCGTTGGCACAGATTATTGCTTCGGGAAGTTCGCCTCTTGCCATCAATTCATTCATGGCGATACGGCAGGGGTCAGCCCAGAAGTTGCCGTAGCTTACCATGCTCTCGTCGAAAGCTATGCCGTTCTCTTCAATGACCTTCTTGAATACGGCGATTCTTCTGTCGGAGAATTCGTTATTCCTGTGGCCGGCCATCATGTGAGGCTTTCTTATCTTGTGATACTCGATCACATGACGGACAACCTTCTCGAATCCGTCGTCATAATCGTAGCTTATGCAGGAGGCATTATCGTAATGTCCGTCGGCTACTACTACGGGAAGATTGTACTTATATGCGTGATTGATGATCTTATTCGCTATCTTGTGGCTCTTGATCTTCTCATCCATTATGATGACTGCGTCAATATAGCGGTAGGGGATAAGGTCGAAGACATATCTTTCAGTTGCCTGACGGTCTTCTTCCCAGTAGATATCGGAATTAAGCGTAAATACGAGTATGGCAAAGCCTTCAGCCTTAAGAAGCTCATTAAGACGTACGATATATCCGTGAGTCTGCGGTTCATACACACGAGATGTGCAAAGAGCTATAAGCTTTGTGCCGTTGATCATAAAGACCCCAATAACCTCTATTTACCTATACTTCCAAGTATTATCTTAACAAACGAGATTTTAACTATCAGTAAACGATTGTGGAAAGAATTTGAAATGCGCTTATATATAAAAATAAATAAAGTGTTATAATTGTCTGATAACTAAATTGACCGAAAGAGAGACTCTGATTGATGAAAACAGCATATACATGTTTCAGCACAGATGTTATACATGAGGGCCATCTCAATATCATTAAGCAAGCCTCCAAGTATGGAAAAGTAGTAGTCGGCTGCTTAAGTGACAATGCTTCCATCAGATATAACCGTTTTCCTACAGTGCCGGAGAATGAACGTATGGCGTTGTATGAGAAGATTGAAGGCGTTGATTCTGTAGTGTTGCAGAATGATATGATGTATGACGATGTCATTGAGAAGATTCACCCTGATTACGTAATCCACGGCGATAACTGGCTTACAGGAGCAGAATCGGCAATCCGTTCTCATGTTCAGAGCCTCCTTGATGAATACGGCGGCGAAGTAATCGATATTCCTTACACGTACAACGAGGATGTCAAGAAGATTGACATGCAGTTGAAAGAGAAGCTTTCAATGCCTGAGTACAGACGTAAGAGATTGAGACAGTTGATAAAGATGACACCTATCGTGAAGGCTATGGAGGCTCATTCCGGTCTTACGGGACTTATTGTAGAGAAGACGGTCATCGAAGGAGAGAACGGTAAGCTTGACCAGTTTGATGCTATGTGGATCAGCTCTCTTTGTGATTCTACTGCTAAGGGTAAGCCTGACATCGAGCTCGTAGATATGACATCAAGATTCCGTACTATCGAGGATATTACGGAAGTTACAACCAAGCCTATCATCTTCGACGGTGACACGGGCGGACTTACAGAGCACTTCGTTTATACCGTAAGAAGCCTTGAGAGAATGGGTGTTTCTGCAGTAATCATCGAAGACAAGAAGGGACTTAAGAAGAACAGTCTTTTCGGTACGGAAGTAAAGCAGACACAGGCAACTATCGAGGAGATGAGTGCCAAGATTGCTGCAGGTAAGAAGGCACAGCTTACAGATGACTTCATGATAATTGCCCGTATCGAGAGCCTTATATTGGAGCAGGGGATGGAGGATGCACTTGCAAGAGCAAGAGCCTTTGTTAAGGCAGGTGCTGACGGAATCATGATCCACAGCCGTAAGAAAGATCCCGCCGAGATCTTAGAGTTCTGCGACAAGTTTAGAGCTGAGGATAAGACGACACCTATCGTAGTTGTTCCGTCTTCATTTAATACGATTACCGAAGACGAACTTGTTGAGCACGGCGTGAATATCGTTATCTATGCTAACCAGCTTACTCGTGCGGCTTTCCCTGCAATGCAGAAGACGGCTGAGGATATCCTCAAGTACCACAGAGCCAAGGAAGTAGACGACAGACTTATGTCTATCAAGAATATCATTACTCTCATCGATGAGATCTAAAGGATGAATATGGAAATCAAGAGAAATGTTTTGCTAAATCCCGGTCCGTCCACCACAACGGATACAGTAAAGCTCGCACAGGTCGTTCCCGACATCTGTCCGAGAGAGAAAGAGTTCCAGTCGATAATGGCTCCCATGAGGGAAGACCTTGTTAAGATCGTTCACGGTAAGCCCGAAGACTATACGGCAGTCCTGTTCTGCGGTTCAGGTACGATCTGTATCGACGTAGCGCTTAACTCATTGCTCGATAAGGACAAGAAGGCTCTTGTGGTAAGCAACGGTTCCTATAGCCAGAGAGCGGTCGAGGTATGTAAGGCATACGGACTTCCTCTCATCGAAGTAAAGCAGCCTATCGATACGACTCCCAATCTTAATGTTATCGAGGAAACACTTAAGGCTAATCCTAATGTCGGTTATGTCTATATCACATATCATGAGACCGGAACGGGACTTCTTAATCCCGTTAAGGAAGTCGGTGCACTTGCTCATAAGTACGGAGCTTTCCTCATTACAGATACAACAAGTGCCTATGCAATGATTCCCATTAACGTATATGAAGACAACATCGACTTCTGTATGGCTTCGGCACAGAAGGGAATACAGGGTATGACAGGTCTTTCCTACATCATCGGAAGGAAAGATATCATCGAGAGAAGCAAAGACTTCCCGATGCGTTCATACTACTGCAATCTTTACATGCAGTATGACTTCTTCGAAAGAACAGGGGAGATGCATTTTACTCCTCCGGTACAGACCATTTATGCTGCGAAGCAGGCTCTCATCGAATACTTCGAAGAGGGTGAGAAAGCTAAGTGGGAAAGACACCAGAGAATTATGTCGGCGATAAGAGCAGGCGTTGACCGTCTCGGATTTAAGGAAGCTTTATCAAGAGAAGTTCAGTCCGGGCTCGTGTCAGCCATTACATATCCTGATGATCCCAACTGGGACTTCGAGAAGATTCACGATTACTGCTATGAGAGAGGTTTTACGATCTATCCCGGCAAGATATCAGGGCAGGGAACTTTCCGCCTCTGCGCACTTGGCGTGATCGATGAGCGGGATATTGTGGATTTCTGGAATGTATTCGAATCCGGATTAAAGGAACTTGGCGTAAGCGTTCCGGTGAAGTATGGCTGACGAGACAGCGATACTGATGGCCGCAGGTCTCGGTCAGAGAATGAGACCTCTAACGGATAAGATGCCGAAGCCCCTTGTGCCGGTTCACGGCAAGCCAATGATCGAGACTGTCATTGACGGGCTTAGGGGAAGAGGCGTTAACAGATTCATAGTTGTCACGGGTTACCTTGCCGAACAGTTCGGATATCTTGAAGATAAGTATGAGAATCTTACTGTCATCAAGAACGAATACTTCATGACGGTAAATAACATCTCTTCAATCTATGCCGCAAGCGATATCCTTGTCGATACCGATTCTGACGTATTCATCTGCGAGGCAGATCTTTATGTAAGCGACAGAACCATATTCGACGCGAAGCTTACAAGGTCCTGTTATTACGGAAGAATGGTCAAAGGTCATTCTGATGACTGGCTGTTCGAGCAGGATGAGAACGGCAGGATCACAAGAGTCGGCAAGGGCGGTGATGACCTTTATAACATGGTTGGTATCGCTTACTTTACAAGAGATGATGCACGATGCCTCGGAAGATGCATAAAGGATGCATGGGGCAAGGAAGGATATGAGGATCTGTTCTGGGATGACGTCGTAGACAGGAACCTCGACAAACTTGATCTTACAGTTCACCCCGTTAACGAGGGGCAGCTTGTGGAAATAGATACAGTTGAAGAATTGGCTTTGGTAGATCCAAGCTACAGCAGGAGGCAGTAATGAAAGTAGAAAGCTTAGTTAAGATTATCGGTTCAGATTTCTATACGGGAGTTCCGGACAGCCAGCTTAAGGCACTTTGCAATTACCTTATGGACGAGTATGGCATCGATCCCAAGCATCACGTAATCGCTGCGAACGAAGGTAACTGTACTGCACTTGCTGCAGGTTATCACCTCGCTACAGGAAAGTATCCTGTCGTATACATGCAGAACTCAGGTGAGGGCAACATCATCAACCCTGTTGCTTCGCTTCTTAACGATAAGGTTTATGCTATTCCGGTTATCTTCATCGTTGGATGGAGAGGCGAGCCCGGCATTCATGACGAGCCTCAGCATATCTATCAGGGCGAAGTTACTGTTAAGCTTCTTGATGATATGGGTATCGAGAGTTTCATCATCGGCAAGGAGACAACTGACGAAGAAGTAACTGCAGCCATGGAGAAGTTCCAGACTATCCTTGCAGAAGGTAAGGACGTAGCCTTCGTAATCCGTAAGGGCGCTCTTACAGATGCTCCTAAGGTAGAGTATAAGAACGACAACACTATGGTCCGTGAGGAGATTATTCAGCATATCGTTAAGGCTTCCGGAGAAGATCCCATCGTAAGTACAACAGGTAAGGCTTCACGTGAGCTTTTCGAGACGCGTGTTGCTAACGGACAGAGTCATAAGTACGATTTCCTTACAGTAGGTTCCATGGGTCACAGTAGTTCCATTGCACTCGGTGTTGCCATCAATAAGCCGGAGCAGCGTATCTGGTGTGTAGACGGTGACGGTGCTGTTCTCATGCATATGGGTTCCATGGCAGTTCTCGGTGCGAACAAGCCTAAGAACCTCATCCATGTTGTTATCAATAACGGTGCACATGAGACAGTAGGAGGCATGCCCACAGTAGCTTCCCAGATTGACCTCGTTGCCATCGCTAAGGCATGCGGTTACCCTAATGCAGTTTCTGTAGATAACTTCGAGGA
>JAEEGL014082462.1_pt1 | contig 24742 bp, 10 predicted proteins | sample 9134231 | NCBI WGS metagenome assembly JAEEGL01 (sample SAMN16246548, study PRJNA631951) | gut metagenome | biome: gut microbiome; feature: rumen; material: fiber-attached | host: Bos | place: Iran: Karaj | collected 2018-10
ACATATAAATATTTCTATTTTTTATCTTTCAAAATAAAAACCCCAAAAAATAATTAAATTTAAATTATTTCATAACAGTAAAAAAGAGAAAAAACTAAAAAAAAATCAATTCAATTAAATATAATAAAAAAAATATAACAAAATTTAAAAATGGAACAATCTCATACTCATTCACATCATTCTCATTCAAGAAGAAGTAACCATTCTCGATCTCGTTCTCGTGAAAGGTCAAAACATAAATCTCATTCAATAAAAATATATATATCAAACATTCCATCAAATACATCAGAAGAAAAAGTAAAAGATGAATTTTCTCAATTTGGAGAAGTGATAGATTATTCTTTTAAAAAAAAAGGGAAATCATCATATTATTATGGATATGTTAAAATGAAAAACAAAAACGAAGCAAAAGATGCAATTGATTATATATCAAAGAATTTAGAATGGAAAGTTTCAATGGATAAAAATGAGAAAAAAATAGAGCAAAAAAAAAAAAGTATAATGTCAGAAAGTTCAAGTGAAAATTCTCAGGAAAAAAATGTTAAAAAAGAAGAATTAAATATATCAAATGTAAAAGCATTAAAAGTAAGAGAACTTTGGATTGGAAATTTACCTTCTGATATAACAGAACAAACATTATATAAATATTTTTTTATGTATGGGGAAATAACAAAAATTGAAATGAGAAGAAATTTTGCATTTATAAGATATAAATTAGTTAAAAGTGCAAGTTCTGCTTTTGAAAAAACTAAAAATAAAGAATTTAATGGAAGAAGATTTAGAATGTTATATTCTGATAGTGGAAAAAGAAGTGGAATTATTGGTGATGAACCTGGTTTTGTTTTAAGTGAAAAAACATGTAAATTAATTCATATTTCTTTAAGTAAAGGTTCTATGGTCCCTAATGAAAATATTATTAAAGAAATTTTTAGTACTTTTGGAAAAATTAAAGAAATTTCAGAAAAAAATACTGGATTTGGACCTTCTATTTATGTTGAATTTTATAAATATGAAGATGCTCAAAAAGCTGTTGAAGAAATGAAAAAGGAATCTAGTTATGAAAATAAAAGAAAAATTGGAGATCCTAATTGTGAAGTTACTTTTTATTTCCAAAAAAAACAATATCCTGAAATTAATCAATATGGTATTAATAATAGAAATTATGGATTTATGCCTCAAAATCCTTTTTTTAATCATTTAATGGGAAAATTTATTCCTCCTGTTCAATTTCCTAATCCTAATAACGGAGGAGTTAATATTTTAGGACAAATTAATAATATTAATAATAAAAATCTACAAACTCAAAATAATAATAATTTAAATTTAAATAATAATAATAATAATAATACAAATAATAATAATAATTTAATTAATAATAATAATTCTGTACAAAATAATACTACTAATAATAATAATAATCAAACTTTTATTAGAAATCCACAAATACCAACAAATTTTAATCCATTTCCATTACCTTTAAATGTATTACCATTAAATCCAAAAAATTTAATGTTTAATCCAATAAGACCTCCAAATTTATTTTATCCAAATCAATTATTAAATCCTCAATTTCCTCCTCAAACTCATCAACAAAATACTCCTTTAATTAATTCTCAAAATACAAACTCAACAAATGCAATAAATCCTTTAAATAATAATAATAATAACAATAATAATAATTTGAATAATAATAATAATAATAATAATAATAATAATAATGAAAATAAAATGACAAAAAATGAATTTAAAGAACTATTTATAGATATATTAAAAGATATAATTCCAGCTCCAAATAATGAAAAAGAAACTGCACCATTATCAAATAATGAATCAGAATTATCATCAGAAAAATCAATAAATGAGGGAGATTTATTTGAAAAAGAATATTCTTTAGAAGAAGAAAATTTAAAAAATATTTGGAGTGGATTTTTAACAAAAAATAAAAAAGATAGAATAAGTGTAGATATATATCTAATAAGAGGAAATATAAGTGAAGATTTTAATTCAGAATATAATTTAAATGTTTCACATAGAACACAATATGAAGAAATAGTAAAAAGACCTCTTTTAGGAATTGTTGCTTTTTCTCCTCAAAATGTTACTCAATGTGAAGTATTTAATGAATACATCAATTATTTTAACGAAAAACAAAGAGTTGGAGTGATTAATATTAAAAGTAAATTTATTTTATATTTAGTTCCTCCTTGTGATTTTAGCAGGAAATTTTATCAAAATCCTAAAAAACATTTATTGGGTATTTTAGTTGATGCTAATATTGAACCTAAAATGTATGTTGATATGAATAATCTTTCTTTACCTCCTCCTGTAATTAGTTCTACAGAGAAAAAATTACTTATGAAGAAAAAAAAAAAGTAAATTAAATCATATATAAATATAAATAAATAATTAAAATATGAAAGTATTTAAAAAAAGATATTAAATTAATAAATTTTTTTTTATTAATTCTATTTAATTCAAAATAAAATAAACTGAGAAAACTGATTTTTAACTAGGAATAAGTTTAAGATTAACTTAAAATAATATAATTTATATTAGATTATTATTTTTATGTAAAAAAATTAAAAATTAATTTTTTTTCATTTAATATTATTTATTATATAAATTTCAAAAAATTTTTATATTATTGTTTAAATGAAGGGGGAATGGTGATTGGGGATTGGGGATTGGGGATTGGGGATTGGGCCCAATCCCCAATCCCCAAATCCACTCTCAAAAAAAATGAATAAAAATAAAACATAAATATACAATAAAAAAAATATTCTAAACAATTAAAAATAAATATTTATCTTTTTTTAAAAAATGGAAAAAAAAAAGAAATTTATCTTAACATTAATAGGAACAATAATATTTGAAATAGGATTAGGAAGTTTTTTTTTTATATCAAATTTAAACGTTTACATAACATCATATATTCACATAAAGCAGAAATTTATAACAATGCATTATGGAAATTTTTTTTCAACAATAATGGATTTTGGAAGTCATTTAAATGGATTATTAAGTGGATATATAGAAAATAAATATGGTTATAAAACTGCGATGATTATAGGAAATATAATAATAATTATTTGTTCAATTATATTTTTTTTTCAACAAAATATTTTTATTACTTATTTATTATTATTTTTTTTTGGATGTGGAATTGGAATTTGTTTAAATGTTCCGATTAAAAATGTTTGTTATTATTTACCTAAAAAAAAAGGATTTATTAATTCTATTATTGGAAATATATTAATTTTATCTTCTTCTTTCTTTATTTTTATTGGAGAAAAATTTATTAATTATGATGGATATACTTTAAAAATTAAAGATAATTTTTATCCTGAAAATATTGCTTTGAGAACTCCTTATTATTTTATTATTGTTATTATTATTGTTCCTGTTTGTACTTTTTTGTCTTTGATTTTTATTTATAAATTTGAAAATGATGAAGATAATTTTAATAATAACAATAATAAAAAGGATCAATTGTTTGAAGAAAATGAAAATGATATTAGTAATTGTGATGATAAAGTTAATAATAATATTGTTAATGATAAGGAAAATAATATTATTGATAAACAAAGTAATATTAATGATAATTCTAATAATGATTTAATAGAAGAAGAAAAATCAGAAAACGACGAATTTAATATTCCAGTCAAAAAAGAAGAAAAAAAAGAAGAAGAAGAAAAAAAAGAAAGTATTGAAAAAGAACAATCAACAAAAATAAATTATAAAAAGGATTTAATACCAATATTAAAAAGTTCAAAATTTTACAGATTAATTGGAATAATATGCTTTCAAAATTTTTTAATAAAATTTATATTATCAACATTTAGAACATTTGGAGCAATAATAGGAATAAAAGGATCATTATTTAAATATTTAAGTATCTTAATGTCAACGACAAATATAATATCAGGCCCAATATGGGGAATATTAATAGATAAAATAAATGCAAAAATTGTATTTATTATAATGGGATTAATATTATTATTTATTTCAATATCATTTCAAATATTTATTGAAAGTCAAATAATGTTTATTTTCCTTATTATTTTAAATGTTATTGTTATGGGAGGTTTTCATTCTATTATTTATCCTCATGTTATTGAAGTTTTTGGAATTAAATATTCTATTGAAATTAATGGTGTTATTTCAATTTTTTCTGGTTTTGTCGGAATTTTTGTTTCTGTTTTATCTTTTGTTGTTTCATTATTTTATGATAATGAAAATATTCAAATCCCTTATAAAAATATTTATTTGTTTGGAGGCTTTTTAGATCTTTTTTCTATTCTTCTTTCTTTAAATTATAATACTGATAATTTTCTTCATGATAAAACTGATGAAAAAAATGAAAATTTTGAAAATTTAGAATTGGAATTAGAAAATTTGTAAAATTGGATTTATGTATTTTTTTATTTTTTAAATATTAGGTTTTTTTTAGTATTTAAATATTTAAATTTTTGTTTTCTTTTGTTTTTCAAGATTTTATATATTCTTTATTTTTAATAAAGTATTCAATTATATTATCTCAAACTTTTGTAGAGATATATGATGTAATATATTAATAAAAGATTAAATTATAGAAATAATTTTTGAATTAAATTGATGGATAAAAAAATGTTATTTTTGATATATTAAATTTAAAATATTGATTTAAAAATTTTAATATAATTTTTTATTAAATTTTTTTTTATTGACATTAAAGAGTATAAATTAATTAATTAATATCATTATAAAATGAAATCTTTAATTATATTTTCTTTTGATAAAAGCTTAAATAGATATTAATATATTTAATAATATATATTATTTACATAATTAGAAAATATAATAAAATATTTTTATGAAATTTCAAATATAATTTTAATGTTTATGAGTTTAATGTGATTGATGATAAAAATAAATCTGTTAAATTAAAGCCGTAGTAGAAAAAATAGAAAAAGAATAATAGTTTATGTAAAAAAACAAATAGAAAATATATGATGGCAATTAAAAGAGGTCATTCTTAATAATAATATTTTTTATTGTATTTAATGTTATTCCTATTTAAGAGGAACAAAACTTTTAGAAATAAAATTGTAAACAGAAATTTTTTTTATGAATTTTAATATTATAATATATTAACATCATTTATTAAGCATTTCAATATTATTTTTAACAATGATATTGTATTATGATTTTTACAATAAAAAAATTATTTTTTACATTCTCTCTTTTCTTTGTCTTATTATTTAACAAGAGGAATGTTAAAAAAATATTTAATTATATTATGTTAAAAAACTTTATTGAGCTGTTTAATATTTCAATAGAACTTTTTTGTTATTTAAAAACACAATTTAAATAAATTTTTATGCTTATTTATTTTTTAGAAATAAAAAAGATTTTCTATGAAAAAAAATTTTATAATGATTTATGAAGTTTCCTTTGATAAAAAATATTTTAAAAATTTTATTAATTATTTTTTATTGATACTTTAATTAGAATAATTAATTTTTTTTTGTGGAATCATTGCAGAATTTATTGTGTGATTAATACAAAAAAAGAAATTGATAAAAGAACAAAAAAGAAAGAATTAATTAAAATCAACTGAGTAAATCAAAATATTGATTATGATTAATGTTTTATATAATTTAAAACATTAAAATAGTTAATTAATTAATAATTAAATATGGAAGAGGTAACAATTAATGATATAAATGATATAATACAATATGAAAAAGAAAATAAATTAGATTTTGATAATTTAGGAAATATAATTTTCACAGGTAAATTAATAGAGGAATATAGAAAAATAATAAGAAGTGAATTTCTAAGTTTAATTAAAATAGAAGAAATTGAATTCTATTGTAATTATGAAGGAGAAGATAATGAATTAGTATATATATATGGTGATTTTAATAAAGGAATGTTTTCATGGGGAAAAGCACTTTCTTTAACAAAATGTGAAATTGAAACTGAATTGGAAATAAAAATGAATTGGAAGATTAGTTTTAAAAATTATTCAGGTAAATGTTTGGAGTATAAATTTTTAAAAAAAAAAATACATGAACATAAAACATTTTTGGAAAATTCTTCTGATTATAGAAAATTAAATATTAATGAAATTGTAAAAAAGATTAAAGATCGATATCAAAATTTATCTGATAATTTAATAATTGAAATGAGTGATAATAGATTAATAAAATATGATTTATCAAATAAAAAATTAATTATATATAATATAATTGGATATTTTGAAATGAATAATAGTAAAATTAAATGTGAGAAAATAAAAGGTAATATTTTTGACTTTGCTGCTAAAAAATAAAAAATAATTTCAAAAAATGAAATTCAATAAGATAAAAATTTTTTAAATTCAATTAATGAATTTGATATTTATTATATTCTTCTTATGATGAATATTACAATTAAAAATATTTTTCCTTAAAAATCATAAATAATAAATATTAAAATATAATTAGGATTTAAAAGAGATTTTTTATAAAAAGTTTTTTCTATAATTTATAGTTAAATATATTAACAAATATAATTATTTGATTATAACAGTTAAAACAATTAATTTTTTTTTTTCATTGTTTTTTTTGATAAAAAATAATATGAATTTAAAAAAATAAATTTAACATGTCTTCTTCATATGAATTAAGACTTTTTTTGAGTGAAAAATTATCATTTAAAGAAAAATTTTATCGTTTAATGAATTTATTAGTAATAAATCACTCATATCATATTTTAGAGAATTATTTATTTTTCATGATATTTACATGTCAAAATTTATCAGTTTTTATAACAAAACAATCAAGTAAAATAGATTATGAAAATTCAATAGTAGATTATTATTTATATAATTTTGGTAAAATAATCAGAGTAAAATCTCTTTTATTTTCTCATAGAAATTATTATAATTTATTTATTTATTTTACTTCAATTTATTATGTTTTTTTTTCTATTTTTTTTATTGTTTTAATATCTAAAACTTCAAGAAAATCAACTTATACTTTGAATTTAAAATTTTTAAATTTTTTTATTAAAGTAAATATTTATGTTTTAAATAATATTATTATTGATTTTTTTACTCGAATGTTATGTTTTGGTTCTATTTATAATCATTATATTCCTGAAATTAAATGTGATCAAAGTAATAATTTTTTCCCTGTTTTTATTTCTGGTTTTACTACAATTTATTCTTCTTTTTTAACTTTGTTTATTCAATTATTTTATGAAGAAAATTTCTTAATTTCTGATTCTAAATTTAATACTATCACTTCAAAAATTGTTATTTTTCAACATTTTATTTCTATTATTTCTTCTATTGAATTATCTTTTATTAATCAAATTACTAATGAATTTTTTTATATTTCTAATATTATTATGTATATTTTTTTATTTTATTATTATATTAAAAGATTAGTTTATTATAATTTCAGAACAAATATAATTTATGGTTGTACTTATTTTTTAAATGTTTATACATCATTATATTTTTTTACATTTTATTTGTTAGATGTTTCAAATGAAGGTTTAATATATATTTTATCTTCAATATTAATAATAATTCTCTTTGCAATAATATTTATTAATTTAATAAATAAAATAGTAAGAAATACACCATATCATAAAATAGAGAATAATTACTTTTTATTATTTTACACAAGATATATAATAGACTTAATCAATAATTCAATAGATAATCAAGAATCAAAATCTTTCTTAAATGCAATAATAGAACTTCATGCTATAGAATGTCCAAATAAATTATGTTTAACTAAAAATAATAAAAGAATATATCTTCCAATAACAAATGAATGGTCAAATAGAAGTTTAATTCCTTCTTCAGATCAAATTTATTTAAAAAACTTTATTCCTATAATTTTAAAATATTTTATTTCTGTTTCTAAATATACTCCTGAATTACTTATGAATTTATCTTATTATTATTTAATTATTATTGGTAATTATTGCTTAAGTTTATATTATTATAATAGAGCTAAAGAAATTAATTTAAATTTAGAAGAACACTTTTTATTAGTTAGATTAAAAATATTAATTTCTGAAAAATTATTTGAAGATTTAAAAGAAGAAGGAGAAAATTGTGTTAATTTTATAGAAATGAATCCAACTTTATATTTTAAATATAAATATATTTCTGAACAATTTATTGAAGAAATTGAAAAAGATATTGAATTGAGTATTGAATTTTGGGAAATTTTTTCTTTTCAGAAAAATCCAGAAAAAATAAAATTTTCTTCTGTTTTTAATGTGATAGAAAAAATAAAAAAATCAAAAAGAAAAATTTCAATATCATGGAAAAAATTATTTCATATTAATTCTTCAATAAATCCAATATTTGATATTTATTTAGATTATATAAATGAAATAAATGATGATACACTTTTAAAAAATAAATTAGATTCATATAGAAGAAAAAAAGAAATAAATGGAGAAAATTTTTTAAAAAATTATTATGGATTATTATTTAATAAAGAAACAGGATTAATTATAATAAATGGAACAAGTGGAAAAGAAGGAATAATAGAAAAGGCAAATTTTAAGTTTGGAAAAATTTTTGATGTACATTATGAAAAAGTAAGAGGAAGAAATATAAATGAATTTATGCCTAAAATGTTTTCTAATGAACATACTAAATTTATAAGAAAATATTTTGAAATAGGAGAAAAAAAAATAGTTGATAAAGGACAATATAAAACTTATGCGATTGATTATAATAGAAATATTATTCAAATTTATATGTATTTAAAATTATTTCCTATAATTAATGATAAGATTTTATTTATTGGAATGTTTAATATAGATAAAATTGATGATATTATTATTTTAGATTCTAATTTTATTATTCAAGGAATGAGTAAAAAATTAAATGATTATTTTAAAATAAACAATAGAAATTTATTTTATTCAAATGAAATTCCTTTTTATATGATTTGTAGAAATTTTATTGGTTTTTATAAAACTTTTTTCAAAGAAAAAAAAAAGAAAAACCTATATTCTCCAGTAAATAAAAATATAGAAGAAAAAAAAGACAATAATAGTAGTATTTTTCAAAGTTCTAATTCTAATAATAAAGACAATGAATATCAATTATTATTATTAAATGAAGAATTATTGGAACAAGAAAAAGAAGATGAAAAAAAAAATATAATTGAAAATATAGAAATAAATGAAAATATGGAAATTGAATATCAAATAAAATTTCCTGAATTTTTATCTCAATTTTCTTATTATTCAAATATTTATTTAAGGAAAAATTCAAATGAAAGTTCAAATTATTCAACAGAAGAAATAAAAATAGACAATTTAAATTTAGAAGAAGAATTAAATGAAAAAGTAAAAGATTTAACAAATTATCATTCTAAATCTTTTAAACAACAAATTACAGAAAAAAAAAAAGATAATGAAGATGAAAATATTATATATATAAGTCCTCAATTAACTCATAGAGATACTCCTTATTCTCCTATTAGAGAAAAAAAAAATAGAATAAATTTTCAACTTAATGGAATTAAATATATTTATTTATATAAATCACTTTTTACTCAGGAAAAATTTATTGAGTTAGAACATTTATTTGATGAAAATACTTTTAGAAATTATATTTCTTTAAAATTTAATTTTTCTTTTGAAAAATTTACTTTTTCTAAAAAAAAATATTATTATATTGTAAGATGTATTGATAATAATAAAAAATTGGGGGATGAGAATTTTTCAACATTAAAAAAAAATAATCGTTTATCAATAAATAATAATATAATAATACAAAATAAGATAAAATCATTGGAAAAAATATATAAAATAACAGAAGAAGAGAGAATAAAAATAAAAGATAATATAGAAAATTTTTCACAATTAATTTTATCATTAAAAAATAATTTGAATGAAAATATAAAAGAAATAAAAAGTAAAAGTAGAATTCATGGAGATGAAAAAGAAAAAAATAAAGATGATCAATCTCATTTTGATGAAAATTCTTCTCAAACATCAAATACTTCTTTTGTCAATCATTTATCAAAATTAAATAGAATTATTGAATCAAGAAATAAAATTTTAAATCAAAATAATTCTTCTATTATGATGAAATATTTAAAAATTTTACCTTTTTTTTTGTTAGTTGTTATTATTATTTTTTATTTAGTTTATAATTCTTTTTTTTATCATACTAAAAAAGAATTAATTTTTGTAAGAAAATTTAATCAAATTGTTTATTCTGTTCAAATTACTTTAACTTTAATGTTAAATGAATTAATTGATTTATTATTTTTAATTTATTCAAAAATTGATGAAATGAATGTTAATAATGAAAATTTTAATAATATTGAAGAATATATTGTTTCAATGAAAAAAAATATTTCAAATTGGTATTCTGAATCAAATAAAAATATTATTTTCTTAGAAAGATACATTCATAAATATGTTAAAGATACAAAAAATAGAATTTGGATTAAAATTCCTTTTTCTTATAATTTTTTTGTTGATTTTGAAGTTTATGAATTTTTTCCTATTTTAGCTATGAATTCTTTATTTAATACTTATGATATTTTTAATATTAATAATTTACAAAATTTAAATTATGATAATGATACATTAACTATTTTAAAATATAATTCTTATATAGCTATTAATGGAGTTATTAATGTTATTTTACCTAAACTAATTTATAATATGACTTATTTATTAGATGATTTTATGATTTTTAGTGATAGACATTTTATTAAATTTAAAATTATTTGTTGTTTTTTTTTAATTTTTTTCGTTTTAATTTATTTCATTATGATTATTATTACTTTTATTACTGTTAAACAATTAAATTATGGTATTAGTAAATTAACTAAAATTAGTCAAGATAATATTGAAAATACTCTTTCAAAAATTAAAAGTTTTAGGAAAAATTTAAAAAAAAAAGTATTTCATTTTCAATTAAAAAGTGTTAATAATTTAAAGGATAATTATCATTATCTAAAAGAAATAAATACTATTTTTAAAGATACTAAAAATAATTCATTCTTAATGGATAATTATAATAATAATGAAAAATCTCAATTAAAATCTTCAATTTCAATATCAAGTAATTTTTCTTTTTTTAAAAAACAAAAAATAAAAACATTTTCTTTTCCAAATTTCATAATAATATTTTATTTTTTAAACAATTTTATATTATTTATATTTTTATTATTGATATATTTTTTACCAAAAGATTTAATAACCAATAATTCGAATTTATTAAAAAGTCATTGTTATATTCTTCAAAGATTTTTATATATAACAACAATATTATTTAAAATGAAATCTTTATTTATCGAATTTTCTGAAATAGAAGAAATAGATATAAGTTTTATATCAAATGAAACATTATCAAATACTTTTTATAATACTTTACCAAAATTTAAAGATTTTTATGATTTTTATTATAAAGGATATTTAATAGATTCTTGTAAAAGTTTATATAATATAAATACTGAAGAATATAAAAAATGTTATAATAGTTCTTTCCCAAAATTAATTAATAATACTAATGCAATTAGAGAATATCTTGAAAAAGAAATTGAATCTTTAACTTATGTGTATAAATATAATTATTTAAATTTTAATAATTTTAATCCCTTAATTATGTTCACTTTAAAAGAATATAATAATATTATTATTTATTTTAAAGAATATTTTATTCCTGTTCATTCTAGATTTGATAATATTTTGGGAATTTCTTTTGAAAATAAATCTAAAGAAATTAAATTTTATATTGATTGCTTATTTTATTTTATGTTTTTTTGGATTGGAATTAATATTTTTTATCAAATTTTTTTTTATATTCCTTATTTTGAAAAAATGTTAATTATTTCTATTCATTTTATTCAAGTTATTCCTAGTCATATTATTTTAGAGACTCCTGAATTAGAAAATTGGTTAGAGAAAGCTGAACATAAGTAATAATTTCTTATATAAATAATTAATATTTTTTTTCATTTTAATATTTTTTTCATGTAATATTTAATTAATATATTTTTCTTAGTTTTTTATTATAATTTTATCAAATTAAATGTAAGATAAGTATTCTCAAAGAAATTATTTTATGTTTTTATTTGGAATTTTTTGTTTTAATATATTATTTATTTTAATTATTAGATTTTTATTATTAATTATAAATTTAATTGTTGTGTTTTTTTTGTTTTTGTTTAAAATAAAAAAATTTACATATATTTATATATATTATAGATAAAAACACTATTTATAAAAACTAATATATTATGATTTACCAAACATTTCATTTATAAAATTTTTCATTTTATGATTTTTATTATTCCAAAAGTTAGATGGAATTTTTGTTTTTTTATTCGGAGAAATGGAAAATTTAATAATTTTATTTTGAAAAGAATTGAATTGAATTTTCTTTGGATTTTTTTTTGTTAAATTGAAAGTTGAGAATAATTTAGATTTCATATAATTTTTTTTTAACTTTTCGTTTTGAGAAGTAACTAAAATATTAGAAATAGGATCATTAAAAGTAATTCTTTTAGAAAATTCTTTAGTTTCATAATCTGAATTAAAACTATAATTCTTTTTATTTGTATTTCTTGCTTTTTTTATTTTAATGGAAATATTAGGTTTTAATTCATTAGCATTTGTTTTTATTTTTATATTTCTTGAAATTAATTTTTTATTAAGTTGAATTTTAATTTTTTTTTTTGAATTATTATTATTATAATTATTAGAATTATAAAAAGTTTGAAAAGAATTTTTTTGAGTTTGAGGAAATAAATATTCTTTTGAATAAGAAGAGTTACTTTTATTATTATTTTCATTTTCAATTTTTATAGAATTTTTTCTTGATAACTTTTTCAAAATTAATTTTTTACTTATTTGAGTTTTGCAATTATTTGAAGATATATTATTTTTAGAAATTAAACTATTTGAATTTAAAGAAGAAGAAGAAAATAAAGAAGAAGAACTGAGGTTTTTATTTAAATTTTTAAGTAAATTTTTTTTATCGATTTTTAATATTGAAGAAATATTTGGTAAAATTACTGAATTTCTTTTTTTTATTTGTGTAACTGTATTTAAATTTATTTTTTGAGAATAAATTTGAGAACCTCTTTTTTTTATTATTTTTATATCTTTTAAATGAGTAAAATTATTTTTAATTAAATTAAATAAATTACTTTCTTCTTTTATAAACTCAACTTCATTTTTTTTTTCATTGTTACTTTCAAAATCAATTTTTTGATTTTCATTTCTTATATTTTGAATTAAATTTTTATTTCTATAATTTTTAATTATATTCAATCTATCAAGAATAAAATTTATATTTGCATTTTCTAATTTTTTCCAATTTTTAAAGGTTAATTTATAATGAGATAAAATCCAATTAAAAATTTTAATATTAATACTGAAAAAAATAGCTTTTTCACTTTTACAGATAGCATTACAAATAAATTTATTATTCACAATAATATCATTCATTCCTAAAATATCTCCTTTTTTAACATATTTTAATATTGTATCATTTGGTTTATCATAATCATTTTCATCATAAATCATTATTGATTGATGATTAATTTGATTAATTAATTCATTTATTTTTTTACAAGTTAAATTAGGAATTATTAAAGTAACTTCTCCTTGATAAAAAAAAATTATATCTTCAATAATTTTATTATATTCAAATAAAATTTCATCTTTTTTTATTCTTTTCTTAATGAAAAAATTCCAATAATGAGAAGTTAAATATTTTAAAGTAATTTCTTCAAATAATTTAGTATTATAAATAAAATTCACATCAGAATAATTTATTTTTTCTTGAAGTGTTTTAATAGAATTTTGATATGAATCTTTTGATAAAGTTCCAAAAAAAGAATCTTCTCTTATAAAAATGGTAGCTGTTCTTAAAGAATTTTCATTTATTAAAGCATAATCTCCAAATGAATTTCCTATTTTTAAAGTTAAAACTTTATAATAACCCATTATTTTTAAATATATTTTTTCCTTATTTTCTTTTTGATATTCATTTCCATTTATTTTATTTAAATATTCTTCTAAATTCATTTTGAAATCTGAATCAATTTTTAATTTTTCTTCTATATAATATTTTTCTTTTTCAATTATTAAATTTTCTTTATTTAAAAAAATTGTTTTTTCTAAAAGGAAATTTTCTTTGTATAAATTTAATAATTTTAAATGATTAATATATTCTATTTTTGTCATATAAACTTCTATTTGTTTTGGAACTAAAATTTCAACTGAACCTGATAAAATAACATAAAATGTTTTTCCTATTTCTCCTACTTTCATTAAAAATGTATTTTCTTTATAATTTTCACATTTTAAATCTTTGGCTATTTTATTTAAAAGTAAATCAATATTTATTTCTTCTTCTTTATTTTCATTTATTATTGAAATAAAATTATGTAAACTTTTTAAATATGTTTTTATTATAAAAATTTCTATTTCTGTTTTATATTTTTTTGATAATATCATTTTTATTAATTCTATATTTTCTTCATTGTTAAATAAGGAATCTAAAATCTTTTGGTCTGAAATATTTTTATTTATTATTTCTCCCAAATTTTTAATTTTTTTTGTTGTTTCTGATATTATTAATAAATTTCTTCTTGAATTTTTTTCCATTTTTATAATATTTTTTAGTTATTTTTTTTAATTTTGATAAATTATTTTATTTATTCTTTATTTTTATGTTAATTATTTTGATTTTCAATTTAAATAATATGTTTGTTAATTTATTTTATTTGTTCCTTTTTAAATATATTTTTTTAATAGGATAAATTTTTTGATAGAAATTAAGTTTTTAAAAAAATTTATTTAATTTTTTTTTATTAAAAATGATGAATTGTAATAATATATTTGGAAATTTTATATATAGGTGTAAAGATTGTTTTAATATACCTTTACTTAAAGTTATTTATGAGAAAGAAGGAACTTTTTTAAAAGTTATATGCGAGAATTATAATCATAATTCATTAAATAATTTATATTCTTTAAAAGAAATATCAATTATTAAATGTAATAATTGTTTAAAAGAATATGATATTTTTAATATGTTTTATTGTTTTGAAATAAATAAAGTTTTTTGTAATGAATGTAAATTACATAATAAATTAAATTCATATATTAATTTAATAAATTTAGATTCATTGTGTTTAATTCATTCAAAACAATTTAAATATTATTGTCAAAAATGTATGAAAAATTTATGTAAAGATTGCATTAAATCACATGGACATTCGAATTATATTAAAACTCAAAATTATTTTTCAATTAAATTTAAAGATATGATAAACAAAGAAATAAATTTTCTTGAAAAAAATATAAATCAATTAGAAGAATTAAAATATAAATTCATAAATTATTTAAATGAATATATTGAATTAAATAAAGTCGAACTTTTATTTTATAAAAATATATTTTCTACTTATTTATATGAGGAAAAAATGAAGAATTTAAATTGTCATATAATTCAAAATTTAAAAGAATTAAAAATTAAATTTTCAAATAAATGTAATGAAAAAATTATAAAGGAAGGAAATAACTTGTTAACATTAATAAAAAGTATTAAATTAGGAAATAATAATTTAACACATATAAAAACAATAAATTCACAAAATTCAGGGATATATCATCTATCAATTTTACAAAATGGAGATTTAGTTTCTTCATCATCAGATGGTGATTTAACGATATATGATCAAAAAACTTTTAATATAAAATTGACGTTAAATGAACATTATACAGCATTATATTATTTTACTCAATTAAAAAATGGAAATATAATAACTTGTTCAGGAGATAAAACAATGAAAATAATTGAATTAAATACTTATAATAATAAAGATAATAATAATAATAATATATATTATAAAGTTATTCAAATATTAAATTGTGATTCTCCGGTGTATAAAGTAATAGAATATAAAAATAATTTAATTTCAGTATGTAATAAGGGAATAATGCAAGAATGGAGGAAAAACAATTTAAAATATTATAATATAACAAATATTATAATACAAAAAATAAATTCTTCTTGTAATATATTAAAAATATCAAATAATGAAATAGTAACATCATCTCGTGGAGATAAAGTATTAAAATTTTGGGATTTTCAATATAAAAATATTTTCACTATAAATAATATAGAAACTCAATGGGCTTCAGGTTGTATTTGTATGTTAAATTCAGAAATATTGTGTGTTTCCACAAGTTATTCAAACGGATTTTTTTTAATTGAAATTTCAAGTCATCAAATTATACATAAAATTAATGGTCCTAGATTCGTTTATTCTATAATTAAATGTTTTGATGATTATTTTTTAACTGCTGTTATTGGAAAAGATTATGATAATTCTATTAATAAATATAAATATGAAAAAGGAAAATTAATTTTGATTAATGAAAATTTAAATGTTCATGATGGTTCCATTCATACTTTGGTTCAATTGGAAAATGGGTTAATTGCTTCTGGAAGTAATGATAGATGTTTAAAAATATGGGAATGAAAAATAAATAATTATTATTATTATTTTTTTATATATATTACTCTCAAAAATTAAAAATGAACAAAAATCAAAATTATGCAATAGGAATAGATTTAGGAACAACATATTCTTGTGTAGGAGTATGGAGGAATGGATCAGTGACAATTCTAAAAAATAAATTAGGAGATAAAAGAACAACTCCTTCAATTGTTTCTTTCACTAAAGAAAAAGTATTAATAGGTGAAGAAGCAAAAAATATCTTAACAACAAATTCAGAAAATACAATATATGATGTGAAAAGATTAATAGGTCGTCAATTTCAAGATAATATAGTACAAAAAGATATAGTTAACTGGCCATTTAAAGTAGAAAAAGATGAGAAATCAAATCGTCCAGTAATAATCGTAAATTTCTCAAATGAAAGAAAGACTTTTTACCCAGAAGATATATCAGCAATACTATTAAAGCATATGAAAAAATTATCAGAAGAATTTTTGGATTGTGAAGTAAAAGATGCTGTTATAACAGTTCCAGCATATTTTAATGAAAAACAAAGACAAGCAACCAAAGATGCAGGGAGTATTGCAGGATTAAATGTTTTAAGAATTATTAATGAACCTACTGCAGCTGCTTTAGCTTATGGATTACAAAATAAATTAACTGAAAATAAGATAGTCCTTGTTTTTGATTTAGGAGGTGGGACTTTCGATGTTTCCATTCTTGATCTAACTGAAGGTTCTTTTGAAGTTATTGCTACAAGAGGTGATACTCATTTTGGCGGAGGAGATTTTGATAATAATTTAATGAATTTTTGTATTGAGGAATTAAAAAGTGATTATGGAATTGATATTACTAATAATAGTAAAGCCAAATTAAGATTGAAGAATTATTGTGAAAAAGCAAAAATTGAGTTAAGTTCTGCTTTAGAAACTATTATTCATGTTGAGAATATTTATAATGAAAAAGATTTACAATTAACAATAACAAGAGACAAATTTGAGAAATTATGTGAAAAGGATTTTAATAAGTGTATCCCTTGTGTAGAAGAAACTTTGAAAGATGCAAAATTAACAAAGGAAAAAATCGATGAAATAATATTAGTAGGAGGTTCAACAAGAATACCAAAAATTCAAGAAATAATAAAAAAGTACTTTAACAAAGAATTGAACAAATCAATTCATCCTGATGAAGCTGTTGCATATGGAGCAGCATATCAAGCAGCTTCAATAACAGATAATTTAGATGATGGATTGGATAAATTAATTTTAATTGATGTGACCCCTTTATCATTAGGTATAGCTGAATTAGGAGAAATAATGGTTCCTTTAATTAAGAGAAATACTCGTATTCCTATTAAAGCTACTTCTACTGATTTTGTTACTTCTGAAGATAATCAAGAAAGTGCTCTTATTCAAATTTATCAAGGTGAAAGAACTCAAGTTAAAGATAATATTTATTTAGGAAAAATTATAATTAACAACATTAGAAAAGCTGATGCTGGAGAAGTTAAATTTAGAATCACTATTAATGTTGATGTTAATGGTATTATTACTGTCACTGCCGAAGAAATTGATGGGAATAATAATAAGAAAGTTCTGCCTATAGATGAGAAAGATAGAGAAAAGTTAAGTGAAGAAGAAATTGAGAGAAGAATTCAAGAATTGTTAAATTTAAGTCAAAGGGAAATTGAAAATGATGAAGCTATTAAAGAAAAAGTAAAATTACAAGGTATTTGTCTTAAGTTTAGAAAAAAAAATAAAAAAGCCGATGAATTTTATCAGTGGACTAAAAAATATCCTAATGAAAAAAAGGGTAGATACACTGAAAAAATAAATGAGTTGGAAACAATATTGAAAAAAGAAAAATTAATCTAAATAATTAGTTAATATTTTTATTTCAAATCTTTCTTATTATTTCATTCAATTAGGAATAACAAACAATTTGATAATTATTAATATTAATGTAAATATTATTTTTTATTATTTATTATAATAGCAGAGTAAAAATATATGTTGAGAAATATAATTTGTTTTAGATTGTCCATTAATAAACAAAAAAATAAAAAAATAATTAATAAAAAATTTCCCATTCTATAAAAACATAAATAAATTTTTTGGAAATTTATTTTATTGATTTTATACAAATAATACTATTAAAAAATTAATCATTTAATTCAATGTATTATATATTATTAAGAGAAAAATAACAATTGTGAAGGAATTATTAGAATTTGATAAAAATAAATGATTAAAAAATATATTTATAACTTGATACCACAAAAAATTTATATAATAAAAAAACAAAAAAGTTACGCCCCAGGAATGGTTCGAACATTCGACCTGCAGGTTAACAGCCTGACGCTCTACCTACTGAGCTACTAGGGCTAACTAATATTTCTATAAATTTTCACCACAAAAATTTCTCTTAAAAATTTTCTTGTGAAATATTGTGTGGTGTTACAGAACTTATTTTTTAAATTGTTTTTAAGGACATATTATATTTGTTTTTTATTTTTTTTTGATTTTTTTAATTTCTTGTTAATTATTTTAAATAAAATAATTATTTTTTTTATAATTTAACATTTTAAATGGAAGGAAGAGATTTTTCAAGATTTTTAACAAAGAAAAATCCCCCAATAGAAAATATAAATGATATAAATAATAATAATTATCAACGAGTGTATTCACCTCAATTACTTTTAGGAAATAATAGAATAAAAAATATTCAGATCGAAGCAAATCCAGCTTTATCAAATAAAAATATTTTAAATCAAAAAGAAAAAACAAATAATTTGAAAAAGAATAATATACCAATTAAACCAAAAATACAAAATATAAATGATGAAAAAAATGACTGTAATAAATATTCAAATAATAATTATAATAATAATTCCAATAATATAATCAAAAATAATATAAAAGCAAATAACATCGATAATAATATGATTAGCATAAATAATATAAATAATGATAATAATATAAATTATAATAATAATAACATGAATAACACAAAATATAGTTTTGATAAAAGAGTATTATTTAAAGATTCTCGTGTAAATGATTTTACTTATAATACAAGAATAAATTTTGAATTACCATCATCAAAAAAATCGTCAACAAAAGACTTATTAAATAATAATAATTCTAAAAAAACATATATAAACAATACAAAAATGAATAATAGTCAATTGTCAAATATAAACAGTCAAAAAAAAAGTAAAGAAAAATCAAAGAAAACAAATATGAATAATAGTAATATATCAAATAGTAATAGTAAATTAAATCCAAAATCAAATAAGAGAATTCATTTAAATAATAGTTTTGATTATAATTCTCCAGCAACATCATATTTAAATAGAAGACATACTCAAGAAATGGAAAGATTAAAAAAATTTAAAGAAAATAGAGACCAAATATATAGTTTTGCCCCTAAAATTAATAAAAATTCAGAAAAAATTGTAAAAAAATTGCAGAAGGAAAAATTTATTCCAATTATTCCAAAAGAAGAAATTGATAATATCTATGATGAAAATTATTATAAAAATAAAAAATCCTTTGTTTTTGATAATTATAACAAAAGTAATTTTAAAATTAATGAAAGTGAAGTTTCTTATCAAAATACTTCCCCTAATAAACCAATAAAATATGATTTTGGAGATCAAAAAAAATTAATTGATGATATTACTCATTATTTAAATACTAAACAAGAAAATGAAAATAACCCTAATTTTTTATTAAACCATGATTCAAGAGCTTTTCTTTTAGAAAGAATGAAAGCTATTCAAATAAAACAAAAAGAAAATATATAAAAAATATTTCTTATTTTTTAATTTTTTAATTCAATAATATTTTTTTGTTTTATTATATTTTAATTTTTAATAAGTTAAGATATTAATTTGATAATTTTAATTCAAAAGTAATTATTTATGGTTATATAAAACATATTAAAAATAAATAACATTAAACCAAATATATGGGTAGATTTTTTCAATAATAATGCCATAATTAAAAAAAATAAATTAAAATAAGGGTTGTAAAATAATAATGGTCTGAGACATTTAATAAAAGTTTCTATTATTAGTTTATTAATTAATATGATTTTTGCCTTTTTTCTTTGTTGTTTTTTATAGAATGTTTAGAATTATTGTAATCAAGAAAAAAAATATAGAAAATTTTAGAAATTTATTTAAAAAAATTAATATAAGAAGAAAAAAAATAAATATATATATAAAATTATAAAAATTATTTTTATTAAAATTTTAAGTAAAATCTACTCCATTAACCCCTAAAGAACCAACAATATATCCATTTTCAGTTCCAACTCTCAAATTTTTAAATTGGAATCCAAATAAATATCCAATATAATCAACAAGAGGAATATTTTTAACATAAGTATCCAAAGCAGGTAATAAATAATCAACAAAAGCATTTTCAATATTTTTTTCAAATCGATTAACATCAATTTTCAAATTATCAATGATAGTCTGAACATTACTAATATGAAAGGAGCCAAAAACAATAGTTAAATTTCCTTTATCAACAAGGAAATGAATATCAAGACTTGAAGTAATATTTAATTTAAGATCTTTAACAGGATCATCGAATGGATCATCAGAAGTGAAAGTATCAAAATCTAATCCAAATAATAAAGTTAATTTTGTTGCTGATATTGTTGATTGAACTTTTGGTTGTGGAAAATTAGATATTGAAATATAACCTTTCATTTCTACTTCATAATTTTTATTTGGGTATAATTTACTATATTCAGGAAGAATATTTTTTAATCCTTCTACTGTGTAATTCCAAGGAATTAAATTTGTTAATTCATTTTTAAATTCCATGTGTAAATATCCTGATTGATGGATTAAATTTAATAATGTATTAATTGTGTAATCTGATAATAATATTTGAACTTCATTGTCATAATATTCTTTTTTAAATGTCATGTTTACTGCTTCTGGGATTTTTGGCTTTAATTCTGGATGTAAGTTTGGATATATTGAACCATGTATTCCACAAGTTAAAATTGTTGTTTCTATATTTTCATTAAATTTTCTTTTTTTTGTATAGAATAAATTATATAAATTGGATTTTATTATATTAACTTTTGAATATCTATTTAATTTTGGTCTGTCTATATTTGTTAAATTAAATCCAATTCCAAACCCTAAATCATATAAAAATTCATTATTAACCCAATTATTAATTGTTTCTGATATATTTTTATTTTTTGATTCAATATATTTTTCTGCTTTATTAGTAATGAAATTAGTAAATAATCCTATTAAAAAATTTAACCATTGACTTTCCATATCAATTTGAACATCTGTTAATTTAACATTAAATTTAGATATTTCAACTTCCCCATTTGGTAGAAAAAAAAATTCTCCATTAATTGAAGTTATATTTGAATGAATTTTTAAGTGTTCTGCGCTTTCACTAAAAATACCAAATTTAACATTAAATTCCATTTGAATGTCTAATAATATATTTTGTATTTCAATTTGAACTAAAGGAAAATGTTCTGAAGTATTTAATTGATTTACTATTACTTCAGTAGGAGATGTTATATTTGTTATAGTTAAGTTATCTACTGTTAAATCATATTTAAATAAATATTGACCTAATTCTTCTATGTGTTCTATTAATATTTTGTTTGATAAATAGTAATTTAAATCTACATATTTTAAACCTTTAAATATATTTGTATCTATTGCTATTTTTACTCCACTATATATATTGGATGTAATAGTTATAAGTGACAGAAGATATATTAATTTCATTTTATTTAAATGTTTATTTTTTTTAATATTTTAATTGATATATTATAAAAAGTTATTTATCAATATTTTTGTTTGATTTATGTTTTGATTTTATTAATAATTATTCAGCTTTTCTTTTATTTTTTTTAAAAGAAAATAGATTTATTTTTTTATAAATCAAAATAAACTTTTTATTTAATAAAATATATTAAATAAAATTATTAAATTAAATATCATTTTATTGATACATTAATGTTAAACTATATAACATCCACATATACAAAATATACAAATAAATCAGAACAAGTGTATAAATTAACAGCAAAAGGAGCATATAATATTCCTTTAGGAATAATAAGAAATAAATTTTATCAATTTACTGAAATAAGAAATGACTTTTTAAACACATTTACAACAAATAATATAAATTATAGTGATAATCATCATTTATTAGATTCATCTCCAATAGAAAATGGAAAACAGAAATTAATAGAAAGAAATACCTCAAATTCAATATTTATAGAAATGTCAAGTAAATACTTTAATTCTTCAAATATTTTTATAGAAATATTTAATAATACTAAAATTCTTTTGGAACAATTATCTTTAAATTTAACAACTTTAAGAGCTTATCAGCAAAAGAGAATTTTAGTAAAATTTAACGAAGATGAAAATGATGAAATTGATAAACAAATAAAAGATTTAGCTCATTCAATGACTGACAAAGTTTTATGCGTCGAAGGTAATATAAGAAAATTAAATTCATATCAAAAAGAAAATTTAACAGATATTGAAAGAATTTTAAATGAAAATATGAAATTAACATTGGCTCAAAAATTAAAAGAATTTACTCAAGAATTTAAAGCTAATGAAGTTAATTATTCAAATTCTTTTAAACAATTTAATTCAAATAATAATAATATCGATGAAGAAATTTTAGATGAAGATGAATCAAATAATAATTTATGTCAAATAAATGACGGAAATGAAATTTTATTGAAAAGAGATAGAGAAATAAGTAAATTATTAGATTCGATAAATGATTTAGCTTCAATTTTTAAAGATATTCAAAATTTAGTTCAAGAACAAGGAACAATCCTTGATAGAATTGATTATAATATTGAAGAAGCTTCTGATAAAACTAAAGAAGCCCATAAACATTTAATTAAAGCGAATGAACATCTAAAAAATAATTGTTTTAATAAAGCAATTTTGATTTTAATGATTGTTATCTTTATCGAATGTGTTTTAATTATGTTTAAATATGTTTGAAAAAGGTAGGAATCAAATATTTATATAATTAGATTATATATTTTTGGAAATATTATAAATTTAAAATTCATTTATTTTAATTTTATTTTTATTAATTGAAATCAAAATTTATATTAAATTAAAAATGTCCAACAATGATGAAGAAGGAGAAAATATTCTTAATTATCAAATCGAAGGTGATTCAAAATATTCAATATCAAATAATAAAATGTTAAAAGCATCTGATATTGAAGAAGAAGAACCTAAAAATTTAGAAGAAGAAATATCAAATAGTCAAAATATGTCAATTGTAAATAATAATAATATTATAAATACATCTCATAGTAATCATACAAATAATACTCAACCATTATATAACTTTTATAATCCAATTGATTATGATCCTCATAATCTTTTATTAGATAATAATGAATATTATCCTATAGAAAAAATAAATAAATCTTATCATCAAAATGAAAAAACTCCTTCTCAAAGAAATAGAAATGAAAATTATTATAGAAATTATTCTTCTAAAGGAAAAATATCTTCAAATTCAAAAACTCCATCAAGTAATAAAATTATAAGTACAAAGTCAAATAATAAATCAATAGAAGATAATAATAAAGAAAATTACTTTAAGAAAATGAAAAGAGCTTATACTCCAAATTATAGGAAAAATTTATATGATAAAGAAAAAGATTATCATAATAAAAGAACTAAATCAAAAGAAAGATATGAAATGATGAAAAAAGATTTGGAAAATAAATTTATTAAAGAACATCCTTTTCAACCTCAAATTCATTCTGGAATAAATATAAATAGATATGAAACAGAAGAAGAAAGATTAAATAGATTAAGTAAACCAAAAACAGTTCAAATAACAGAAAGAATGAAACAAAGAGAATTTAATGAAGAAGAAAAATTTAGAGAAGAAAATAACAATTATCCAAATAATGTAAGAAAAAATGTAGATCCTCAAAAAGTTTCAAATAGATTATATAAATTACATGAACAAATAAAAGAAAATAAAGAGAAATTAAAAAGAGAATTTGAAGATAGTAAATTAAAAGAATGTTCATTTGCTCCAGAAATAAATGAAAAAAGTAAAATATTAATGAATAAATATGAGAAAAAACCATTATATGAAAGATGTGAAGATTATGAAAAAGCAAAAAATGAGAATTTAAGTAGAATTAGGCAAAATATAGAAAAAGAAGAAAATGAACAA